>Ga0255212_1000018_pt1 | contig 109693 bp, 128 predicted proteins | sample Miss_Yuk_RepC_8d_FD_188425 | JGI IMG/M metagenome (GOLD analysis project Ga0255212, IMG submission 188425) | Freshwater microbial communities from Mississippi River, Louisiana, United States - Miss_Yuk_RepC_8d | ecosystem: Environmental > Aquatic > Freshwater > River | place: USA: Louisiana...
GGCGCCATGAACGAAGCAGAGGCAGAGAGCGACGCCATGATGGCAATAGCCGCCGGGCGCGAACGAAATCTGGCAAGGAAGGTTCTATTCATCATGGATCCTAATCCCTCTGCAGAGACAGCGCTGATGCATTAGCCCCACCCACACCCTGATTACTCTGGATGGTGCGGGAAATGCGGGTCGCCTTGAGAGCGGCAACACGCTCGAGCGACTTGTAGATTTCAAGATACAGCGCATTGATGTCTTTCACGATCACAGGCAGGTCACGCACATTGGTTTCCTCCCCCTGCTGAACGCGTTCCATCGCATCGTCATAAGCTGCCTGCGCATCGTTCCAGGCCTTCATGCGCAGCTGCTGCAACGACGGATTGGCGGCTGTACCATCCCACAAACGGTCATCAACCATGCGATCAATCACACCACGGGCAAGGCTCATGGCCGCAATATCACGCTGGCGAAGCATGAACGCGTTACGCCCTTCAGTACGCGAGAGCATCGGGCCACGGATAGGATCCGGCGGAACCGGCTCAAACGCGATTTGAGAATAGAGACGAGCTGCACGGTTTTCAGGATTGGTGCTGCTGCTCGGAATAGCGTCACGATTGAAAATCGCATCATACGGCTGCGTATAGCGCCAGGCCATCGACTTACCGTCAGAATCATTGACAACCGTACAGGTCATGCCCGACGGCACGCCGGCAGGAAACATTACAGCCGGATCACAAAAGCCGTTGTTGATTTCCTTGAAGTTGCTGGAAAAGGCCTGAAGGCTACCGCGACCTGTGGGCCCCGTCGGCGCATTGGACGCATAATCCGCAACATTACGCTGTGTTGTCTCAATCTGGGCGATACGAGCCGGGCTGTACGCAGCCCGCGTCACACGCATATTGCGCGATAATATAGAACAGGTTGATTTAGACGGCACATAGGCCATAGCCAAATTCGCACGCTGTACACCTAGTTGGGCTGCAGTAGCAGCGGCACCCTCATTATCAATTGTCTGAAGCGCAGCTGTACTACGTGCAGATGAGTTCTGTGAATCGTTATTGGCGGCACGTGTGAGTATATCGAGAAGAACATCAACATCATACTCAACAAGATCTGAATAAGAGCTAATTGAATCACCAACAGCATCATTAGCATTATCTTTAGCCGTAGTTGAACCATCTTTACAGTTATTAACTGTATTACAGGTTACCGCGTGCGCAGGGATAACCGGCACCAAGACACCAAGAAGAGCCAAGACGCTGATTGAAAGCAGCGCACGCCTATACATAACTTTATGTCGTGTGAGGAAAGATGGCATATCAGTCTGCATGCTTAATTCCCCTGATTAGCAACCATGCTGGCATTCACCTGACCAGAACGGGTTTTATCAATGGTCATAGCCAGCTTGGTTGCTTCAATTGCTTCCCAATCGTTCACAAACTTCAGGAAATCAACCAGCATCATCTTTTCGGTCTGCAAGCGTGCTGCCACACTCTGCACCTGAGCATTCTTGGACGATTCACCTGCTGCCACAATTGTGTTGAGCATACCTGCCACACTATTACCCGATACACCCTGACCCGAGATCATCTCGATGTAACGGGCAACACGGCTATTCATCTTACCATCGGCATCTGGCGTTGTTGGGGCCACACGACGCGCCACGATATCTTCCAGCGCACCGCGCGCCATGTTCATACGCGCCAAATCTCGCATGCGCATAACGTGAATGTTCTGGCCTTCATTGCGGGTCAGCATCACACCACGCACGGGATCTGGTGTCACCGGCTCAACCAGCAAACGAATGGTATCAGCTGCGGCCTTGGCCAACGGCGGGACCACGCCAGATGGAGGCGTGCCCGGAATATTGATCGGCAGGAAAATTGACCGCCACGGCGAAATATCCAGATCCTTCATGGCAGCTGATGCAGCCGGACAGGACATGCCAGGCGGCAAAGGGGTTGTAGCCGGATCAAAGTACGTATTGCAGCGTTCTTTCCAGATGGTATTGGCAGCCTGCAGACTGCCATTTTCAGTTCCCGACCCAGGGGCATTGAGAGACTGACGTGTACTCGCCTGCGTCATGACGGTACGCGCTGCATTGTAGTTGGCTTCTGTTTTAACAGCCGCCTGCATATGCGTAATCGTTGAACAGGTTAAGCGTGAGGGGACATAATCTAACGCCTTCTCGGTACGACCTTGAGCCAAACCGATTGAGGTTGCATCAACTGCGACCTTGTCTGTAACAGTAGCACCAGCATTATTCTGCGCTGTTGTATCCTGTGAATCAGCATTCGCCATACGCGCCAAGCGGTCTTTAATATCAAGGAAATAGTAATTCCACCACATCACCTGACCTGCAATATCTGCCAGCTCCAACCCCGTAGCTGTAGAAGATGCGGCCATGATCTGCGCACTACAAGCCTGCGCCGGTCGTGCCAAGCCAAACGGAAGAGTAACGGCTACCGCCAACAGAGCAACAGGCAGGCAAGACAAGTGCTTGCTTTTACTTTTGACAGTCGGTTGAAGGTCTAGCGAGCGCTTCATGCAGACCACCTTAATCGCGCTTGAGCGAAATAGCTGCGGATGTAGCACCCTGGCTACGGGCCGACTCAACCTTGATAGCCAGATCGACAGCTTCCATCGCCACGATTTGTTCCATCAGACGATTGGTTTCAAACTTCAAACCCAAGCTCGTCGCCAGACGGGACGCCAGCATCTGCATAGAGGCGTTTTCGCTATCCTCAGAAACACTGATATCGGTCATATCAGCCGGCGCGCTTGGAAACGTACCAGTTGCTGTATCATACTTCAGACCAGTCACCAGTTCCTCAAAACGCGCAAGACGACTATGTGTCTGCCCCGATGCCGTATCAGCGGTACGCATGGCTGCAATATCTTCCAGCACGCCGCGCACCAGATTCATGCGGGTCACATCACGCATACGCAAAACGTGCAGGTTCTTACCTTCAGTACGCGACAGCGCTGCACCACGCACAGGGTCCGGCGGGGCCAGTTCGGTCAGCATACGAATGGAATCAGAAGCCGCCTGCACACGGTCAGCGTTGGAATACTGAACCGGATCGAGCAGTGCCTTCCACGGCTGAATATCAAGATCACGCATCGCCGGATCGGCCGGGCCTGCACAGCCCGGACCCGCCTGCATGGTCGTGGGATTGGCATAACGCGAGCAGCGCTCATTCCAAATTGTGCTCAAACCTTGCAGGGTGCCACGTTCAGCACCTGAGCCGGGGGCATTATTGGAATAGGCTGTATTCTTGGTCTGCATCTGGGTACGCATGGACGCGTATTGAACACCGGTTGAGCCCAAGCGCTGCTGGGCACTCACCTCGCGGCACGCACTGACCGACGGCTTATATTCCTGAAAAGCCTGCGCACGCCCAGTACCAAGGGCCAAAGCAACTGTCTGCGCCGAGCGCGCGTCAGCCTGCGCCGCACGCGCCGCATTACGCGCCGAGGCACTCTGCGTAGTATTGTTGGCATAACGAGTGATAGCGTCACTGAGCTGAGCCAGCGCCACAGCAATAGCCGTACCTGCTGTAGCCACATCCATACTCAATGTACCAACCGAGCTGAACACATCCTGAGGAATAACGCCGACCGAGCAGCTGGCGCGTGCGGGCTGCATGCTGCCAAGTAACGCCAAAGCACTGACCGCAACAACCAGCATCTTGCGCGCACGCACTGGCTTAGCTGCTGATTGGGCTACTGCTTGGGCTACTGCCTGGTTCGACGAAACTGCTGTCATGGCCCTGCTACCTCCAAAACTGAAACAATGGCGCAGATCAGGCGCCGCGCGCCAATTGATCTACGCCACCCCGGAAGAATGCAGCCGGATATAAAAGCATATTCTCCCGCGATCGGTTGATAATGGCATAATTTCAGACAAATGTTAATCCGCTTTTCTGTCCAAATTGGCGATAATTATATGTAATTCCAATCAATTTGCCGTTTGTTAACCAGACAGATTCGCCTTTGATTTTATTGAATTGCACAAATTTTGTGTTGACATGATTAAGCGTTTTTTAATAATTTGAATACGCGTTTTCTAAACATTTTTTAAGGAGTGCCCCACCATGGACCGCACCACACTTACCTCCAGCATCCGCCTTGGTTTTGCCACCCTCGCCGCTGCCAGCGTGACTGCTTTGAGCGGCTGTGCCGTTCCCTCCTCCGGGCGCCCGAATATTCTGACCCCCTACCAAAACCGCACCTATGACAACTGCGTGCCGGTTAATCTGGGCACACATCAGGCAGTCAATCCGCGCGCTGGCGAAGGCGACTTTTATAATGGCTGGCGCCTGAATGCCGGTTTTAAGGCCGAGCTGGCCCCTGCCAATGCCGATCAGGCCTGCCCCATCCAGTTCCGCCCGGCCGGCGCACTGGCATTTTTGAAAGAAATCACCCCCAAGGAAGCTGACGTTCTCAAGCAATGCGCCAGAACAGGCGACATCAAGGATAACTTTGAAGCCTGCCAGCTGAGCACACCGCCAAAGACCCTCGTATTGAGCCGAGGCGCGCAGATCATCAACATGCCGGTGACCTGCCATGTTGACCCCACCCCGAGAAATGTAATTGCCCCGGGCACAGGCCAGGCCAAGGATTACATGCGTGCCAATTGCGCACGCGATAACACCCGCTACATTACAATCACTAATCAGAGCGGCCAGACCTATTCAATCCGCTAAGCCTCTATCCGGAGTATATTTATATGCGTTCCACCTTGCGCACTTTAGTGGCCACCAGCGCCACCGCCGCTTTTGCCTCAGGCTGTGCTGTCAGCCCGCCGATTCAGGAAACAGCCGCCGGCACGGTTGAGGTTCCCTACGGCACTGCCTATGGCCTGCCCTTTGGCGCCCAGCCCTCGACCACCTCATCGGTACGTTTTGCCGCTGGCCCGACCTTGGGCGTGTGCGTTGGCGATCAGAGCACCACGCCCGCCAACATGAATAATCCGGCGGTGGCCAGCACTGTGCAGGCGCTGAGCCTGAGCGGTGACACCCAGCTGCGCACCAGCTTTACACTCAGCTGTGGCATGACCAATCCGTCTGTTATCAATACACTGACCCAGAACAAGCAGACAGTTGCCAGCTTCATGGCGTCACGCGGACGCCCCTTGCCTGCAGCCCCCAAAACAGGCATCGCCAATGTGCAGAGCATCCAGACCGGTTATTATGTTGATGCCGCCCGTCAGGTCTCGTGCAGCGGTACGCTTGTTCTGGTTGAGCCGGAACCGGGTGTCCGCATTCAAGGTCTGCCCGCTGGTACGATCCTCAAGGAATGGGGCAATATGAAAGTACCTGCTGGCATGATCGCCCCGACCCAGCCGGTTATGAATAACGGCCGTCTTGTCAGCAGCACGCTGCATTGCAGCCAGCGCAAGAAAGAAACCGTTCCGCAATAACCAATCAAGGATCTGACCATGCTCACCCGCACCCTGACCAAACTGGCCGCCCTGACAAGCGCTGCAACACTGAGCGCTTGCGTGGCACCGGTACCCGTGACCCGTGATAACAGCCCGGCCCCGCAGATCACGATTCCGCCAGTTGTGATTACCAATGCGACCGCTATCGATGGCCAGTCACCTAGCGTCACCCTACCCGCCAATCCCGGTGTGCCGACCAAGCGCGCCGCTGGCAGCACCCCGAAAGCCCAGTAAAACTGGTGATAAATGATTATGGCAGGTCCGGTCGCTTCCTGCAGCCGGGCCTGTCGCTTTTGTCACATGGCGCTTGCACCAACACGCGGCTTACAAAATAAATAGACCAACCAAAGGAACATGCTGTGTCTATCCGTTACCTGATTGCTGCTGCCCTCCTACTGTCTGCCAGCCCTGCCCTGGCTAACCACGATGCCGCCCCCTCGGCCGTGCCTGGCTTTGCTCGTGCCCAGCTATTGCCTGCCGTCAGCAACGGCCATGACGACCATCAAGCCACCCGCTCGCACGACGATGATGATGCAGATGACCATAACCGCACCACGCAGGCACCGCGCCCGCAGCTGGTGCAGTCGGTTGAAGGCGATGACGATCACGGCAGCAATTACGAGCTGAATGAAGAGAGCGAACACGCGCAAAATCGTTCCCGCTAACGGGCGCGACCTTTTAAAAAGCGCCGTATTCCGGCGCTTTTATTTTTGCGCCCTGTTTTGCTGCCATGCACACTGATGCATCTACAAAAAATTAGGCAGGCTGCCGTTTTAAAGCTAGACTGCGCGCATCATGACCCAGATGCCCATTCACAAATACCAGCCCTTTGCCCCTATTGCCTTGCCCGACCGCACCTGGCCCAGCAAGACGCTGACCACAGCGCCGATCTGGTGCTCGGTTGACCTGCGCGATGGCAATCAGGCCCTGATTGAGCCAATGGGCCCCGAGCGCAAGCTGCGTATGTTCCAGCTGCTGGTCAAACTTGGGTTCAAGGAAATCGAGATCGGTTTTCCCGCCGCCTCGCAGACTGATTTTGATTTCTGCCGCCAGTTGATCGAGCAGAAGCTGATCCCGGATGATGTGACCGTTCAGGTGCTCACCCAAGCGCGGGAAGAGCTGATCAAGCGCACCTTTGAAGGTATTCGCGGCGCTAAAAACGCCATCGTGCATCTCTACAACTCAACCTCGACCCTGCAGCGGCGCGTTGTGTTTGGGCTGGACCGTGACGGCATTCGCGAGATTGCCGTGAAAGGCACCCGTCTGGTCAAATCGCTGGTGTCCAGCGTACCGGAAACCCATGTGCGCTTTGAATATTCACCCGAAAGCTTTACCGGCACTGAGCTGGATTTTGCCAAGGATGTGTGTGACGCCGTCTTGGAAGCATGGGAGCCTACCGCCGCAGATCGCATGATCTTCAACCTGCCCGCTACGGTTGAAATGGCCATTCCGAATGTCTATGCCGATCAGGTGGAATGGTGCGCCCGTAACTTCAAACACCGCGATAAATATATTCTCAGCCTGCATCCGCATAACGATCGCGGCACGGGCGTAGCTGCTGCCGAGCTGGGCCTGCTCGCTGGCGCTGACCGCGTCGAAGGCACCTTGTTTGGCAATGGTGAGCGCACCGGCAATGTTGATGTCATCAATCTGGCGCTCAACATGTTCACCCAAGGTGTGGACCCGCAGCTGGCCATTGATAACATCAACGAGATTGTGCAGACGGCTGAATATTGCAACCAGCTGCCCGTGCATCCGCGCCACCCCTATGCGGGTGAGCTGGTGTTTACCGCCTTCTCTGGCTCGCATCAGGATGCCATCAAGAAAGGCTTTGCCGCCCTCAAGGCGTCCAACAGTGAATTGTGGGAAGTGCCCTATCTGCCGATTGATCCGCACGATATTGGCCGCAGCTATGAGGCGGTAATCCGCGTCAACAGCCAGTCGGGCAAGGGCGGCGTTGCTTATCTGCTGCAAACGGATTACGGCCTTGACCTGCCCCGCCGCCTGCAGATTGAATTCTCCGGCCTGATCCAGAAACTGGCGGATGAAACCGGTAAGGAAATCAGCGCCACCCTGATCTGGAACGAGTTTAAAGAGGCATATCTGAGTGGCGGCTCGCTTAAATTGTTACAGCATAGCGACCTGCCTGGCCCCGGCGCTGGCACCCGCACCTTGGAAAGCCGCATCCGCCTGAACAATACCGAGCAGACCATTACCGGTAAAGGGAACGGGCCCTTGGCCGCGCTGACCGATGCGCTCAGCCGCCTGCTCAGCAAAAAGATTGAAGTGACCGGCTACCACGAGCATGCCCTGCGCAGCGGCTGCGATGCCAGTGCCGCTGCTTATGTTGAAGCCTGTATTGACGGCAAAACCCGCTGGGGTGTGGCGATTGATCATGACCTGACCACCGCCTCACTCAAGGCGCTGGTCAGTGCAATCAACCGCACCTGAGCTGATACAGATGGAGCCGTTTGCCCTATGATCGACACCATCATCTTTGATGCGGATGGCGTGATCCTCGACAGCGAGAAGCTGTGGGATGTTGGGCAAACCCAATGGCTGCAACGGCATGGCCTGACCTACGACCGCGCCACCATCAAACCTCTGCTGACCGGGCGCAGCCTACGCGATGGCACGCAGGCAGTGAAAGAACTGCTGGGTTTACCCCCACCGCTTGAGGTACTGATGGATGAGCGCCTTGCCTTGATGGACGAGATGCTGCGCACACAGGTTGAGTTTATGGATGGTTTTCTGGCTTTCTTTGAGACCATCCGGGACCGTTATAAAACCTGCATTGCCAGCGGCATGGGCGTGGCTGCATTTGACGCGGTGAATAGCCGCCTCAACCTTACCGCACTGTTTGGCGAGCATGTTTACCTCTCGCCGCAGCTGGGCCTGCCCTCCAAGCCAGCGCCGGATTTATTCCTTCATGCGGCCCGCGCGCTCGGTAGCCTGACCCCACACTGCGTGGTGATTGAAGATGCGCCCTTCGGGCTGGAAGCGGCCCGCGCCGCTGGCATGATCGGCATTGGTTTGACCAGCACCTATCCGGCCGACATGCTGGACGCGGCAACGCATATTGTCAGCCATTTTGCTGATATCCCACCGCTGCTGGAGCAGCTGGCTCAAGCGCCAAAGCTGTAGGTATCCATCGACAGCGCGCCATACTCAACCGAATGGTGCAACCGCACCGCCGGAAAGCCACCGGCGCCAAGCGCCACGAATAGCGGCAACAAATGCTCATCGGTTGGATGGTTCTGCACAGCGAACGGCGCCTGCGCCCGGTAATCCAGCAAGGCGTCCAGATCGCCAGCTTGCAGACGCGCAGACATCCAGTCCATAAAGCCTTGCGCCCATGGCTCAATCGCGCCACTGCCATCATTGCTAAAAATCGCACGCAGATTATGCGTGAGGCTGCCCGATGCCATGATGAGCACGCCCTGCGCGCGCAGCCCCGCCAGCTTTTGCCCCTGCTCGTAATGATAAAGCGGCCCTTGCATGGGCTGCACTGCCAGCTGCGTGACCGGGATGGTGGCCTGCGGATAAATCAAGGAGAGCGGCACCCACGCGCCATGATCCAGCCCGCGCGTGTCGCTGAGTGTAGCGCCGGTGAGCTGCGCCACCTGCTGCGCCAGCTTTGGCGCGCCGGGCGCTGGATATTTGATCTGGTAGAGCGCCTCATCAAAACCGCCAAAATCATAGATGGTTTCAGGCTGCATTGCCGCACTCACCGCCGGAGCGCGGGTGAGCCAATGCGCTGAGACCGCCAGAATAGCTGTGGGCTGAGGTAAATCAGCCGCCAGCCCTTTGAGAAAGTGGTGCGCCGCCACCGGCTCGATCGCCAAGGACGGCGCCCCATGCGAGATAAACAGGCTAGGTATCTGTTTCATCTATCTTTTCTCCACATTCACGCCACGAAAAATATCCAGGCCCGCGCGGTTGACACATCAGATATGTTACATATATATACATAGTAACTTTTGAAAAGTAGGTTCCTGATTGTAACCTACCCGGATAGGTAAAAAGCCGCACACCAACAGGCCTTCCCGTAAAAGGCTGCAGGAGATCAACATGGACGGTCAAAGCATTCCCACCATCGAGCTGCCCAAGGCCACGCCCAAACTGCCGGATAGCCCGCTAGGCTGCCCGATTGACTCGCTGCTGCGTCTACTCAGCGGCCCGTGGACCACCTATCTGCTCTGGACCTTGCACACCAACGGCCCCACCCGCTTTGGTGAGCTCAAACGCCGCTTGGGCACCGTCTCGGCCAAAGTGCTGACCGAGCGCCTGCGCATGCTGGAAGGTGTGGGTGTGATTTACCGCCATGTGGAACCCACCGTGCCGCCACAGGTGACCTATGGCCTGACCGATAAAGGCGATGAGCTGATCCGCACCTTTGAGCCGCTGGCCGCCCTTGCCCGGCGCTGGGCAGGGCTGCCGGAAGATGCGGGTTGCTCCAGCCAGAACTAACACGCGCCCCCCAAACAAAAACGCCAGCTGGAGCAATCCGGCTGGCGTTTGCATAAGAACCTGAAAAAGGGCAGCTTACTTGCGGCCACCCTTGACGATATCACCAATCTGACGCTGGAGCTTGTCGAGCTGGTCCTGCAATTCGGACAGCGACTTTTCGCTCTCTTCGCGCATGCGGCGGCCTGCCTCCTGCACATCACCAGTGGCGAGTGGCGTGAACATCTTCATGGTGCGCTCGAACATGGCCATGTTCTGTTTGCCCATTTCCTCAAACGAGGCAACCGGGAAGATGCCGCCGGTCATCTGGGTCATCACATCGCGCATCTTTTCCTGATTACTGGTAAATGCCTGCATGCTCTGCTCAAGATACTTGCCCAGCACCGGCTCCATATTACCGCCATAAAAACCAATGAGCTGGCGCAGGAACGGCACCGGTAACACGGAGTTACCGCTATTCTCGGCTTCCATGATGATCTGGGTGAGAACGGAACGGGTGATCTCATCACCGGTCTTGGCGTCATAGACGTTGAACTCGGTGCCTTCCTTGACCATGACAGCCAGATCTTCCAGCGTCACATACGTGCTGGTGGCCGTATTATACAAACGGCGATTGGCGTATTTCTTGATTGTCACGGGCGACGATTTACGATCTGCCATGGTCACACTCCTCCAAAAAACTTAATGAACGTTAACACAGAAGCGATGTTCCCGCTATAGTTGATGTACAGAGCAGGCTATACTACACCCGACTCACACCCAGCCCGCTTTATGCATGAGGCAATGTTCATGACCTGCGCCCCGCCACCCAACGACCTTGATGCTATGGCCAGAGGTTTTATCGACCTCTGGCAGGAACAGCTCACCCATATGAGCCAACAGCCGGACATGGCCAAATTCATGAGCCAGTATGCCGAGATGATGGGACCCTTTGCCCAGTATCAAAGCCAGTTCCAGAAATTCTTCAGCCCCGAGGCCGCTCATGGTTTCACCCAATCCTTCAACCAACCTGCAGCCCCCTCTTCAGCCCAATCTACTGCCCAATCGACTGCGACGGCTGGGGCCGCGGCCGCTGCCGCTGCATTTGAACCTGTCGCTCGCCAGCTGGCTCAGCTCAGTGCCCGGGTTGATGCTCTTGCAGATCAACTCACCGCTCTGGCAGCTGAGCGCAAACCCGCCCCCGCCCGAGCTGTGCGCCCTCGCAAAACAACTGGGGCAGCAAAGCCCAAGCGAGCTGGGGCCAGCGCTGGCAAGAGCCGTCGCCGCTAAGTCAGCCGCGCTGCTAGCGGGAATTGAACGCTATCACCAGCACCCCTATCAGCGCCAAATGAAAGAGCCGCCGGCCATCTGGCAGGAAGGCAGCACCCGCCTGCTTGATTATGGTGGCAAAGGGCCGGTCGCGCTGGTGATCCCCTCACTCATCAACAAGGCCTATATTCTTGACCTTGATAAACAGCGCAGCCTGATGCGCTGGCTGGCTGCACATGGCCTGCACACGCTGCTACTGGACTGGGGCGCGCCGGGCAGCCTTGAGCGTGACTATACGCTGGATGATTATGTCAGCCGCGCAGGCCGCGCCTTGGCGACACTCAAACAACCGGTCAATCTGGTGGGCTATTGCATGGGCGGCCTGCTCGCGCTCAAGCTGGCGGCGCAGCACAGCAGCGCCGTCCACAAACTGGCCTTACTGGCCACGCCGTGGGACTTTCATGCTGGCAACAAGGCCGCCGCGCTGCGCACGGCCAAGCTGTTCCAGCTCTGGCAACCGGGCTGCCAAGTCATGAACGAGCTACCGATCGACCTGATCCAGACCCTGTTCACCCTGCTCGACCCGCTGGGGCCGCAAACCAAATTCACCCGCTTTGCCGAGATGACCGACCCGCAGGACATTGAAAGTTTTGTGGCTCTGGAAGACTGGCTGAATGATGGTATCCCGCTGACCTATAAAGTGGCCGAGCAATGCCTGCTGAGTTTTTATGAGCGCAATGAAGCTCACCTGTTTACTGACCCCCGCGCGCTGCGCCTGCCCACGCTGGTCATGATCCCCGAACAGGACCGTATCGTTCCGCCCCAAAGTGCTGATGCGCTAGCCGCGCTGCTACCGGATTGCCGCCGCATGAAGGTGCCGCTGGGCCATATTGGCATGATTGTGAGTCGCGGCGCCCATAATATGGTGCATATCCCCCTAGCCGAGTGGCTGCGCTAGCGCTAGATTCACCCTCACCTACAACAGGAGTATCATTATGACCGACGTCGTCATCGTTTCTGCAGCCCGTACCCCGATTGGCAATTTCAATGGGGGCCTGTCGGGCCTGCCCGCACACCAGCTGGGCGGTATCGCCATTGCTGAGGCGATGAAGCGCGCCAACCTCACCGGCGCTGACATTGACGAAGTTGTTCTGGGCCAGATCCTGCAGGCGGGTGCGGGTCAAGGCCCGGCCCGTCAGGCTGCCATTGCTGCCGGGATCCCGCATGACAAAACAGCCTACAGCCTCAACCAGCTGTGCGGCTCGGGCCTGCGCGCTGTGGCGCTGGGCTATCAGGCCATCAAGCTGGGCGATGCCAAAATCATCATTGCCGGTGGTCAGGAAAGCATGAGCCAGGCACCGCATTGCGTTCATCTGCGTAACGGCACCAAGATGGGCAGCACTGAAATGGTGGACACCATGATCAAGGACGGCCTGTGGGATGCCTTCAACGGCTACCATATGGGCCAGACCGCCGAGAACGTAGCACAAAAATGGCAGATCACCCGCGATATGCAGGATGAGTTTGCAGCCTCCAGCCAGAACAAGGCCGAAGCCGCCATGAAGGCTGGCAAGTTCAAGGACGAGATTGTGCCGGTTGTGATCAAGGGCAAGAAGGGTGACACCATCATCGATACTGATGAATTCCCCCGCGCTGGCATTACCAAAGAAACACTCAGCACCCTGCGTCCGGCTTTCGCTAAGGACGGCTCAGTCACCGCTGGCAACGCCTCAGGCATCAATGACGGCGCCGCCGCCCTTGTTCTGATGAGCGCAGCTGAAGCCAAAGCGCGCGGCCTCAAGCCGCTGGCTGTCATCAAGAGCTGGGCCACCGCTGGTGTTGATCCTGCCATTATGGGCAGCGGCCCCATCCCCGCGTCACGCGCGGCGCTGGAAAAGGCTGACTGGAAAGTCTCTGACCTTGACCTGATTGAAGCGAACGAAGCTTTTGCTGCGCAAGCGCTGGCTGTGAACAAGGATATGGGCTGGGATCCGGCCAAGGTGAACGTCAATGGCGGTGCCATTGCTCTGGGCCACCCCATTGGCGCCTCAGGCGCGCGCGTGCTGGTCACCCTGCTGCATGAAATGCAAAAGCGTGGGGCCAAGAAGGGCCTATCCACCCTGTGCATCGGCGGTGGTATGGGTGTCGCCATGTGCGTTGAAGCTGCGTAATTAAGGTTAATCCTGTCGTTTTATCATTGCTGCGGGCTAACGCGGTTTGTTAGCCTGCAGCATGGTGAGCGTCCTGCATGAATACGAAAAAATCAGCCTGACGGATCCACCGCACTGGCTCTACCGGGCGGCAACTGCACTTGATTTTGCCCCTGTGATTGAACCACACGGCCCGCGCGCCGCTATTACGGCTTTATCATTGCGGGCCAATAGCCAGCATTATCTTGACCAGCTCCCGCTTAACAGTGACTTCAAAGGCGTGCGCCGCTGGCGCAAAAGCACGCATTACGTTTGCGAGAGGCATTTCAGCGTGCACGGCTTTACGGCTAATCCCGCCCGCTCGACTCCAGCACAGCAGCATTTGGCCCAACAGATCTCCAGCTTTCTGCCTGCCATGACCGGCCGCCGCGAACTGGCCGAAGATCTAGGCCACAGCTTTGCCCAGCTAGCAGCTGGCCTTAACCGCGCCCATTTGCGCTTTATCCTGCGGGCTGAGCGCGGCATTGGCGAGATCAGCTTTCGGGAAGATGATGGCTGTGCTTTTTCAGCCGTTGCCCAGCTACGCGGCAATGGCGTGATTTTGGCTCGTCCGGGCAGCTTGCCCCCCAGCACACGCCGCGAGATTCCTGTCAGAAACGACCCTGCGCCTGCGATTGTGTATGACATAACCCCGTATGCATTACGCCAAGCGCAGCAAACACCGCCAAACAGCCTGACGGTCTGGCGCGAATGCCAGCCGCATAGTGAACCGGCTGATCCCGGCGCCCTGCGGCTGGCGCTCTTCGCATATGCGAAAGACGACACGCCCGCCAGGCCGCGCATGCTGCTGGCTGATTGCGTGCGCAACAAGCTATCACTTTAAGTTTTTCCTCACTGATTGGACAAAACGCCACTGGTTGGCTGTGCCGGTTTGTGCTTAATTCCAGCGACCGCAAAATGTATTTATACGGAGGATTTCATGGCCCGCGTTGCTGTTGTAACTGGTGGTACTCGTGGTATTGGCGCAGCGATCAGCAAGGCGCTGAAAGCAGCCGGTTACACTGTGGCAGCCACCTATCATGGCAATGAAGAAGCTGCCCACAAATTCATGGCTGAAACCGGGATTGTCTGCTTCAAGTTTGACGTGGCCAACGAGCAGTCGGTTGAAGGCGGCATCAAACAGATTACTGAAACGCTGGGCGCGGTAGATATTCTAGTCAACAATGCTGGCATCACCCGCGACGGCTTCCTGCACAAGATGAGCGCCGATAGCTGGCACAGCGTGATTGAGACCAACCTCTCCAGCTGCTTTTACATGAGCCGCGCGGTGATTGGCGGTATGCGCGAACGTGGGTTTGGCCGCATCATCAATATCAGCTCGATCAATGGCCAGAAAGGCCAGCTGGGTCAGACCAACTATGCCGCAGCCAAAGCCGGTATGATCGGCTTTACCAAGGCACTGGCGCAGGAAAATGCCAACAAAGGCATTACCGTCAACGCCATTGCGCCGGGCTATATTGCAACTGACATGGTGGCCGCAATGGATCAGGCCGTGCTGCAGAAGATTGTGGCGCAGATTCCGGTTGGCCGCCTCGGCAAGCCTGAAGAAATTGCCAGCACCGTGAAGTTTCTCGCTTCAGACGATGCTGGCTTTATGACGGGAAGTACCGTGACCGTAAATGGCGGCCAATACTTCGCTTCGTAATTCAATGGCGCGTCGCAAACACTGACGCTATTAGAAACTCATCAGGCGCATCTGCGCACGACGTGACAACTGCATGGCAGCGGCGGCTTTGGCGGCACGCTCGTTCTGCTCGTCATTTTGGCCGATCAGCGCATCGTTCTGCGCCAGCCAGCGCTTGAAGCTCAAACGGTCTTCCAGCGCCCGCTTCTGGTTCATCAGCGTGAAGGCCAAAGTCGGCCCACCAGCATCACCGATCCGGTCATTCATCTCCGCAAGGAGTTTGAGGTCATCAAACGAGATATTTTCAGACATAGCTTCGCCCCTCACCGCAATCTACGGTGTCCCTGTTTTTCTGAACTTTTTTTGAGCTTTGCACCCTTATGTTCCCTGCTTTGAAGCCTAGGGGTTTTTTATTAAAATACCGTCTATTTGCCTGCAAGTGCTTGTAGTGTATAATGAATTGATGTTCACCGATGTGGCCGAGCTGCGCGAATTCTATTCATCCCCCTTGGGTCAGCTGGCTCAACGCTGGCTGCGGCGGCGTGTGCGCACGCTGTGGCCCAGCCTGCGCGGCCAGACAGTTCTTGCTTTAGGCTATGCCACGCCCCTGCTCAGCCCCTGGCTGGATGAGGCCGAGCGGGTGATTGCCTTTATGCCCGGCGCGCAAGGCGTCGTGCATTGGCCGCGTGAAGCGCCTAACCGCACCGCCTTGGTGGAAGAAACTGCGCTTCCGCTGCTTGATGCCTCGGTTGATCGGATCATTCTCCTTCATTTAGTTGAATATGCCCCGCATTTAGACCTCATGATGCAGGAGATCTGGCGCGTACTGCGCAGCGGCGGCCGCCTGATGACGATTGCCCCCAACCGCTCCGGCTTTTGGGCTCAGAGCGATGCCACACCGTTTGGCCATAGCAGTGCGTTTTCAGCCAGCCAGCTTAAAGCCTTGCTGCGCCGCCATTATTTTATCCCCGAGCAGCAAAGCCGCGCTTTGTTTTTCCCGCCCTCAGCAGCAGCATTCTGGATGGGTACGGCCGCCCTGTGGGAGCGCATTGGCCCCCGCTGGCTCGCCCCCTTTGCCGGCGTTCATTTGATTGAAGCAGACAAGCAACTTTACGCACCGACAGGCAAGCGTATGCCTGCCCAGAGTTATGCCCCCGTCCGCGCCCGACCAGCCACCGCCAGCATTGCTACCAATTTAAGGGAGCGTTAACGGGTTACAGTCCACATTAACGCTAGATATAAACCTAGATATCCGGGACTGTTGGGGATCTCTTACTCTCATGCTTTCGCTGATCGGCATTGTCTTCCTGTTTGCCTGCGTGTTTGGCACGTACATTGCCACCGGCGGCAACATGGAAATTGTGGCGCACGCTGCCCCCCACGAGCTGGCCACCATCTTTGGCGCGGCGATTGCCGCCATGCTGATCGGTAACCCCGGCAGCGTTATCAAGCAGACCCTTAAAGACCTTGGAAAAGTCGTCAAAGGCGGCAAGTGGAAGAAACAGGATTTCCGTGACCTGCTGTGCCTGATGTTCAGTCTATGCAAGCTCATCAAGACCAAAGGGATCATCGCGGCCGAAGCGCATATCGAAAAGCCGGAAGAAAGTGCGATTTTCCAACAATACCCCAAGATCGTGCACGATCATTTTTCACTCGATCTGATCTGCGACACGCTGCGCATGATGACCATGAACTTTGAAAACCCCATTCACGTTGAAGACCATATCAACCGCCAGCTCGACAAGCACCACCACGAAACCGTCAAACCCGGTGAGGTCATGCAAGGCATGGCTGACGGCCTGCCCGCGCTGGGTATTGTGGCCGCTGTTCTTGGCGTTATTAAAACCATGGCGTCGATCGATGAGCCGCCAGCGGTTCTAGGCGGCATGATCGGCTCGGCGCTGGTGGGTACCTTCCTGGGCGTGTTCCTCGCTTACGGTCTGGCTGCGCCGATTGCCAACAAGCTCAAGCAGATTTATGAAGAGGACCACCAGTTCTACTTCATCATTCGCGACGTGCTGGTGGCCCACCTGCAAAACAGCGCCCCGCAGGTGTCAGTTGAAATTGGCCGTGCCAATATCCCGACTCTGCTGCAGCCCAGCTTTGCCGAGATGGAAGAAGCACTTAACGCGCTGGCGCCAGTATAGTAGAAAGAGGGGCATGTGCAGTGCCCCTACTCCCCGCCCGTCTGTTATGTCCATCGCCCCTTATATCGGGGGTGAAGCTAAAGCCTTACCCGGCCAGAAGCTCTATCGCCTGGCCTCCAACGAAGGCGCGTACGGCCCGCCCCCCAAAGCGCTGGACGCCATTCGCGCCGCCTTGCCTGAGCTACACCGCTACCCTGATGGCAATTGCACAGAGCTGCGCGCCAAGCTGGGCCAGCTGCACGGCATTGACCCGGCGCAGATCGTCTGTGGCGCGGGCTCGGATGAGCTGATTGGCCTGTTGGTGCGCGCCTATGCGGGCGCGGGTGACGAGGTGCTCTACAGCCAATACGGCTTTCTCATGTATGGGATTGCCGCTAAAGCCGCTGGCGCAACCCCAATCCAAGCACTTGAACGCAACCTGACCGCTGATGTTGACGCGCTGTTGGCCGCTGTTACCCCCCGCACCAAACTGCTGCTGCTGGCTAATCCTAATAACCCGACCGGCAGCCTGCTCAGCCGTACCGAGGTTGCCCGTCTGCAGGCCAGCCTGCCCAGCCATGTGCTGCTGGTGCTCGACGCGGCCTATTGCGAATTTGTGGATGATACTGGCTACAGCGCTGGTGACGAGCTGGTGCGCCACGGCAATGTGGTGGTGCTGCGCACCTTCTCCAAGATTTATGCATTAGCAGGCCCGCGCCTGGGCTGGGCGCATTGCCCGCCTGAGGTGGCCGACGTACTTAACCGCATCCGTGGACCGTTCAATGTGGCATCCCTCGCGCAGATTGCAGCCCTCGCTGCACTGGAAGATCACGCCTTCGTTGCCCACGCCAAACAGCAGAACAATGCGGTAAGAGCCAGCTTTGTCGCCAGCCTTGCGGTCATGGGCCTGAAACCCTATCCTAGTGCAGGCAATTTTGTGCTGGTTGAATTTGGCCCCAAAGCTGAAGAAATCCGTTTAAAGCTCAAAGATCATGGCATTCTGGTACGCCAGATGGGCGCTTACCAGCTGCCCACGTGCCTGCGCATAACCATTGGCACGGCCGACGATATGGCATTTGTAACCTCAACCTTGCAGCAGGTGCTGGCATGACTCCCTTCAATCAGGTGACAATTATTGGCATCGGTCTTATTGGCTCTTCGCTAGCGCGGGCCATTCGCCGCGAAAAGCTCGCCAAGGTGATTGTGGCAGGCGACCTGTCCAAAGCGCATTGCGCGCAGGCCAAAAAGTTGAAGCTGGTCGATAGCGCCACCACCAACCTGAAAACAGCAGTGAAGGACGCCGATCTGGTAATTCTGGCCGTACCGGTTGGCGCCTGCGCTGATGTGGCCAAAATCATCGGCCCGGCGCTGAAGGATGGTGCCATTGTGACCGATGTTGGCTCGGTTAAACAGGCGGTGATCAAGGCTGTCAGCCCGCACTTGTCCAAGAAGGTACATTTTGTGCCCGGCCACCCGATTGCCGGCACTGAACATTCTGGCCCGGCGGCTGGCTTTGCTGATCTGTTTAAAGGCCGCTGGACTATTCTGACGCCGGATAAACAATGCAAACCGACGGCCGTTAAAAAAGTGGCGGATTTATGGAAGCGCTGCGGCAGCAAGGTTGAGATCATGGACGCCAAGCGGCATGATCATGTGCTGGCCATTACCTCGCATCTGCCGCACCTGATTGCCTTTACGATTGTCGGCACGGCAGCTGATCTGGAGAGCGATACCAAGAGCGATGTCATCAAATATTCGGCTGGCGGCTTTCGTGATTTTACGCGTATTGCCGGTTCTGACCCCACCATGTGGCGGGACATTTTCCTCCACAACCGGGAAGCCGTGCTGGATATTGCCCAGCGGCTGACCGAAGATTTAACCGCCCTGCAGCGCGCAATCCGCCGAGGCGAGAGCAACACCTTGTTTGACCGCTTCACCCATGCGCGCGGCGTACGCAAGAGCGTGATTGACGCTAAACAAGCCTAACCTGTTGGACTAAAAAGTTCAGGCCTGCATCAGCTTGTTGGTGGCGGCTTCAAGCTGGCTCTCCAATCGCGCCATTAACTCGGCGCGCGGCAAGCCTTGGGGCATGGCAGGCAGCAACTCAAACACCACCGTACCGGGATGGATCAGAAAAGCGTGGCGTGGCCAGAAGCGCCCGGCATTAAGCGCCATCGGTACGATAGGCAATTGATAAGCTTCTGCTAATGCGGCTACCCCGCTCTTATACGCCCGGTGGCGCTTGGGCCCCACCCGCGTGCCTTGCGGAAAAATCACGATCTTGCGGCCTTGCTCCACCGCCGTTTTGGCATTAGCAATCATGGAGGCCATGGCCACGCCCCCCGCCCCACGATCGACCGGGATCATGCCCGACTTAGCCTGATACCAGCCCCAAAGCGGAATCCACATCAGTTCGCGCTTCAGCACAATGGCCGGGTCGCCAAACAACACATGCAGCTTGAGCGTCTCGTAAGCGGATTGATGCTTGCTGGCAATGATACAGGCCCCTGACGGCAGATGCTCAATCCCGCGCACTTCATAAGTCAGGCCCAGAATATACTTTTCAAGCGGATAGAGGCTACGGAAGTACAGCGTAATCACCCGTACCATCTGGCGGCGCGGTAAGACAAACACCCAGAGCAGCGCAAACGCACAAAACGCTGTCCACGCAAAGAACACCAGATGAAACAACAGCGAGCGCACAAATAACATCATGTCATCTCAGCCAGTCGGTTACAGGTCACCCGTTGGGCCGTATAGGCCGCGAGCGCTACAAAACCACATGGCACAACCGGCAGCCACAACCAGCTCACCTCAAGAGCAAAACCGGCACGCTCAGCCATGCCCAGCAAAATCTGCATGATCAGGATTGCCAGCACACTGCCGAGCAGCGCCCCTAAGACCGAAACCCGCAGCATATGGTTACGGAACTGACGGGCGATGAAGGCATCAGTCGCCCCGACCAGATGCAACAGCTCCACCACATCCTTATGCATCGACAGAGCCGCCCGTACCAGCAGCACCAATACCAGGGTTGCCGCCCCGCCGATCAGCGTCAACAATACAACGCAAACCATCACCCCGGCCTGTGCCAACTGCCGCACGTGGCGCAGCCATGTGCCATGATCGTCAATCTGCGCACCAGCGATAGACGCCAGCGCTGCTTTAAGCGGGGCAATATCCGTCTGTGCGTCTTTGAGAGTAACATCAATCAGCGCCGGCACTGGCAGATCATCAGGTAGGCTGCCAGCGCCCAGCCACGGCGCAAGGAGCTGCGCCATTTTATCTGCCGCCAGCGGCTCGGCTGCGGCAACCAAGGGCGAAGCGTGCAGCTGCTCCAGCGCCAGTTGCACCCGGTGTTCAAGCGGCAGTGCGGATGTATCCAGCGGCAAGATCTGTACTGTCGCGCGCCCTTCAAGCGATGAGCGCCAACTGCCTAATGTATCGGTCAGACCAACAGCCAGCAGCAGCATGAGGCTGGCCAGCAAAGTCAGAATAGCGATGATATACGGCAAGAACCGGCCAGTCAGGTCGTGATCAAGCGGGATAGTCGCGCGGCGCAGTTTAAATGGATGGCGCGGCATCGGCCCCCTCCTGCATCAAATGACCATCAACCAGATGAAGGCGCGGATGTTTAAATCGCTCTAGCAAAGCTTCATTATGGGTGGCAACCACAATGGTCGTTCCCAACCGGTTGAGCTCTTCAAACAGATACAGCAGCCGCAGAGCAATGGTGTTATCCACATTACCGGTCGGCTCATCAGCCAGCAACAAGCGCGGCCGGTTAATTACGGCGCGCGCAATTGCCACGCGTTGCTGTTGCCCACCTGACAGCACCGTGGGGCGCAGATGCAGACAATCACCCAGCCCCACCCACTTCAAAAGCTCGGTGACGTGCGAGAGCGCTTCTGTCTCAGGCTGGCCTGCGGCGCGCAGCGGCAATGCCACATTGTCCAGCACACTCAGATGATCAAGCAGGCGAAAATCCTGAAAGACCACGCCGATCTGCTGGCGCAGGGGCGGCAAGGCCTCGCGCGGCAGCGTCATCAGGTCCTGACCAAAGATATTGATCAGCCCGCGCGACGGGCGGTGTGCCAGATATAACAGCCGCAGCAATGATGACTTACCCGCACCCGATGGCCCAGTGAGAAAATGGAACGAGCCTGCTGGCAGCGCGAAGGTAATATCGCGCAGCACTTCCGGGCCGGTGCCATATCGCAAGCCAACTGACTCAAAACGGATCATGGCTCTGTGTAACAAAAAAAACGCCCGGCCAAAAGACCGGGCGCCAGAAAATAAACCGATTTTCTTACTGTTTCAAACGCAGTGTGCGCAATTTAACAGCGATTTGCTGGAAGGCGTTATTAAGCTGCGCGGGGTCGGCCGCGTCATAAACGCCCCCGTCTGTGCCAACGCAGGAGTTAAACGCACTCAATGCACTCGCCTTCTGCGGGTTATTATCGATATCGAACAGAATGAAGAAGATGCGGATCTTGTCAGCCCGCATGGCCGAACAAGTCACCAGCATACGACGCATCAGCTCATCGTAATATGGCCCGGTCAAAGCCGCTGTGAGCGTAAAATTCCCCCATTCATTGGCCGAGCGGGCAATGTCACCCGACGGCGTTCTGATCATGGCATCTTCCTCACGGCACCCCCAAACGGCCAGATGCGGCTCAAACCCGGCGGCCTCACGCTGGCGGCAGAAGGACAGACGCCCCCAATAATCATGATCACCGATAGCTGACACACCACGCGCATCCGTCTCATGATAGACACGCAGCAAGCCATAGGCCGAGCTATCAAACCCATAAGACGGGCGATCCCAGTTACCACTAACCGGAATGGTATCTGTATACCATATAGAATCATCCAAGAGATTAGGATCATTTACATTGGGCAATAGAATGCTTTGCTGACCGAAATAAGGATCGGAATCCCCATTCACGGCAGCATAATCTTCCAGGAAGTTGAGACCATCTGTCATCACAACAACAGCCTTTGACCCCCCTGTGATGCCATGATCCAACGGCAGGCTCGCGTCAATCGCTGTGCCGTTTGGATTCTTCCACCAACCACGCCAATGCTCTGAAATTGAACGCCAGCCCCAGACCAACCCTTCATTGATGATGGTACCGTTGTAACCTTTATCCGGCTCATCCCAGGTGCTCCAGCCCTGCGGCGCACTTAGTTTGGCGCCGGACGGCGCGGGTGGGACATCCATTTCATTAATTTTATTGAGCAAGTCAGACCGCTTAGCCGTGAGCGGCAACATGGGTAGACCACAACCAGAATTACCCCACCCACCCAGCTTGGGCGACGACGCGTTCGGCCATGGCGCAATCCATCTACCACCACCAGACCACACCCCATAGCCAACCGGCTGATAGCCAGACCAGTTCGGATAATAGAATGAATCAGCACAGCATAGCCCTTCAGCCTGCCGGTAGATTTCGACCTTGTTGATACGAATTGTAGCACTCTTAGCATCAACCGGGTCTAAATCAGAATAAGGAGATGGATTTAAACTGCGCACAATCCGCAAATAGCGGTAACGCGGAGCATAGTCGTAGTCATACCAATTTTTGGTGAGCTCAAAAACATAGTCATAGTTGTAATCGGCAAAGTGAACTGGATAATCCAGATTCTCCCAGACCGTTCCATTCTGACTCCCCTGAATGCGAAACATGTTTACATCGTTCAGACCAGAAAAATTGGGAATCAGGCGCCCGCCAGACAAAACAATCTTATTCCAGAGATAAGCCGCACCCATATCGAACTCTGCGACCACATAAGGCATTGTTGTCCCGATTGGCAAAATTGTGCGTATTTGCGCACCAGGAATTAGGTCGCCATTCGGATACGTCACCGAGACGGGCGTTGTTAGAATGGGCGCTGGATAGCGGTTATCAGTCGCCAACGCCGGATAGGCCGCGTTGTAACCACGGGTATGGATACCATCGACAGACACATACTGAATAACCACACCGGATGGCGTCTGATAGCTGAGTGCCGGACGGTAAATGGTATAATCACTGGACGAGTATGGCTCACCGCCATATTGACAGGTTTCGGGGCGCAGCGGGCCGCCACCAGCCGTCTGCTGAATATGCGCATTCGGGAAATTAGAAAGCGCAGCCAGCGTACCAGCAGCGCCATCCAGTACCTTACAGCTCACCACATAGCCATCCACAACTTTGGTACACGGCTCAGCAGGCGGCGTGGTAGGCGGGGGGGGTTGGGCCCGTCGGTGCGGGCGGTGCATAAGGTGCCGGTGCCTCTGGGGTATGCATTGTATATTGGGCACTACAGGTATTGACGACCTCAAGCTGAGCAAGCGGCACGTGATAGGGCCAGAACGGCTCAACCGACGGGTTATCATCCGTCATATCACGGCCGGCATAGGTGCCTTCATTGTAAAAGGAGCGCTCGAACAAACACCCCCGCCATTGGTTTTGTGTCGTGGAATTTTTAGGATAATCCCACAGGATGTTGTTAGTTGACCCAGCAGCTAGGAATGAGCTGTGCTGTTGCCCCACATTCACCATTGACGTAAACGGAATAAGGCTCACCCACATATTCTCTACCGTCTCATCACCGGCATAAAGAGTATCAATAAAGTTCGTTGCCGCCGTTTTCATGGCATCAATACGGCGCACAGAGCCAATCATCGTGCGCATGGAGGATGTAGTATCCAGCGCCAAGGCCACCTCAAGATAAGTCATACCACTGACTGAAGATGTCAGCGTACCGACCGTCACACTTGAAATGCTGAACATGCGCATGAACAGGGTCGGCATATTGACGCGCGCATCAACTGTCACTTCACGTGTTGTTGTATTGGTTGAAAAAGTCAGAACCGGTGTATCACTTCCCATAAAGCCGGCGCGCCAGTTAGCGTGAAAGTAATCAGCGATCATCTGGTCGCGATGCGGGTCGTTAAAATTGCGGCCCGCCACAAGAGCAGCAGAGTCGATAGATTCCTGAAGACGCTGTTTCACTGAATAGGCGCGGGCCGTATCAACCGCTAAGCCAACAATGCCGATCAGCGGCACAAGCATCAAAGCGAACATAATGGCAATGTTGCCGCTACGGTCAGTCCATAGGTTCAAGCGATCCTGACGGATTTGACAAAATTTCAGCATCGCATACTCCCACACGCCATTCATAATAATAGCTTAAGGGTTAAATACTTCTAACGCCAAGTCATATACTGATTTTTAACCCTGTACACCCTTGAAAACAGGAATATTTCCCAATCAGTTGGGTGTACCGAAGATCCATGTCATGACTGAATCTGCCGAACTTGGCTGGCCAGCCTGATTGGCGGCGCCGTCTTGGGTAGCGACCGGTACTGATTGCGCGGAAACTGGCCCGGCTTGCGGCACAGCCCTCACCCCAAAATCAGAGACATAGAGCAGCGCCGAAAACAGGATGAGCCCCATCAACAGGCCTAAGCCCAAGGCGACTCGCAAGATATGTGTTAAAAATTTCATGTCGACTCGGCACTTGTCACAAAACTGTCATCAAAGAGTCATAAGGGAGTCCCCGACTCATTTTATTCTGACAGCAAGATAATAAGAAACGGAGATGACGCAATGACAAAAGACACGACACGAAATAATCCGGGTGCAGTGAGCTTTGCCTTTAACGCCACCCAGATTGCCACCGATGAAGCCAACCAGCGCCCGTGGCGCCGGGCGGCCCTGATGGCACGGGCAGAGGACGAATTCCGCCGACTGCACGCCCTCAAGCCGGCCTGGAAGCTAAGTTGATCTTTTGCCTAGCTTCCAGAACTGACTAAAGCGGGTAGCGTTATTGGGCGATCCAGCCGCCATCCATATTGAGCGCGGCACCGGTCATCTGCGCGGCGGCATCACTGCACAGGAACACGGCGAGTGCGCCAAGCTGGTCGGGGGTGACAAACGCCTTGGACGGCTGCTTTTCGCTCAGCAGCTTAACGGCGGCCTGCTCATTGGTGAGCTTCTCATTAGCGGCCAGCGCGTCGATCTGCTTTTGCACCAGCGGGGTCAGCACCCAGCCCGGGCAAATGGCATTGGCGGTAATGCCTTTGCCAGCGTTTTCAAGTGCGGTAACTTTGGTGAGACCAATCACGCCATGCTTGGCCGCAACATAGGCCGACTTGTTGACGCTGGCGACCAGGCCATGCACCGAAGCGATGTTGATAATGCGGCCCCAGCCCCGTGCCTGCATGCCCGGCAGCACCGCCCGCGTACCATGGAATACGGCCGAGAGATTGATGGCCAGAATGGCGTCCCACTTCTCAATCGGAAAATCCTGAATAGGCGCTGTATGCTGAATACCGGCATTGTTGACCAGCACATCCACCGAGCCAAAAGCCTTTTCAGCTTCAGCCACCATGGCGGCGATCTGGTCAGGCTTGCTCATATCAGCCGCGGAATACGCCACCTTCACACCTTTGGCGGCAACTTCGGCCTTAGCCTTTTCCACGTCTTCGGGCGTGCCAAAGCCATTGAGCATAATGTTGGCGCCCTGCGCCGCCAGCGCCAGCGCTACACCATGACCAATGCCACTGGTGGAGCCAGTTACAATTACGTTCTTACCTTGCAATGCCATGTTAAATACTCCTGATGCGATAAAGCAGCTTAACGCCGCATGAGATTATGCAGCCCTACGCTGCATGTGATTACGCAGCTTTACGCTGCAGGGATGCATGACGCACAACTTCGCGCGCCAATGCACTGATTTCGTCTGCGGCGCTGGAGAGCGGATGTGTCTCCACTACCCCTTTACCGCCAAGCATGGATTCTGCATACGCCACACGCGAGCCGAGCGAAATGCGTGAAACAGCACTGCCCAGCTGATCCAGATTTTCGATAATCCCTTCAGCCATATTGCTGCGCGGTGGCACGCGGTTAGGCACGATCAGGGTGGGCACACGCTCGGCCTGTGCCAACTGCAATGTGGCCTGCGTCGCCCAGACATCCATTGGTGAGGGCTGAACCGGAATCACCAGCAGGTCAGCCACACGAATGGCCAGACGCGCATCTGTCTCGGCATGCGGCGGACTATCGATAATAACGTAGTTATATTCTTTAGCCAGCTGATCTGCCTCACGCGAGGTCCGCCAGCCGGTTGCACGCACATGATGCAGCTTGTTGTCATCCCCCAGCAGGGCCTGACGCACCTCGGCCCAGCGGGTTAAAGATCCCTGCGGGTCGATATCAATAGTCGCTACTTTCCGGCGCATGCCAAGAAAGACTGTGGCGAGCTGGGCTGCCAGCGTGGTTTTGCCGGCACCGCCCTTTTGCTGGGCAACGGTAATGATCATGGCCCCCAATCTAGCGTTGCCAGCGGGGCCTGCAAGCGCTTAAAACATCGAATCATGTCAGGCCCACTCGTTCTTCCGCCCAGCTCTGCCAATCTTGCCCGTGCGGCCAGCGCCCTGCGCGACGGCCGACTCGTTGCGTTTCCAACTGAAACTGTCTACGGCCTGGGGGCGGATGCCACTAACGACCAGGCTGTCGCTGCTATTTTTGCCGCCAAGGGCCGCCCGCAATTCAACCCGCTGATTGTGCATCTTGCCTGCGCGGCGGATGCTGCCCGCCTTGTTACCCTCACCCCGGCGGCTGAGCAACTCATGCTGCACTTCTGGCCGGGACCGCTTACGTTGGTGCTGCCGCGCGCCGCAGATTCCCCCATTTCCCTGTTATGTAGCGCCGGGCTCGACTCACTAGCCCTGCGCTGCCCTGCGCATGACATTGCCCGCCAGCTGATAGAGCAGACCGGCCGCCCGCTGGCCGCCCCGAGCGCCAACCGCTCTGGCAGCATCAGCCCCACCAGCGCCCAACATGTGGCCGAGAGTTTTCAGGATCATCCGCACCCGGACTTTGCCTATATCCTTGCTGGTGGCCGCGCCGCTATCGGCCTTGAATCAACCGTGCTTGACCTCACCAACCCCACACCAACCCTGCTGCGGCCGGGCGCGATTTTACAAAGTGAGATTGAGGCCTGCTTAGGCCAGCAAATTGCGACCAGCAGCGGCAATGCCAACGCGCCGAATGCGCCGGGCCAGTTAGCCAGCCATTATGCGCCCAACGCCCGCATGCGCCTGAACGCGCGCACGCCAGAACCGGATGAAGCCTATCTGGCCTTTGGCCCCACCCATGGCCTGCTCTGCCGCGAGATACTGAATCTGTCGGAAAATGGCGATCTGGATGAAGCAGCCGCCAATCTCTTCGCCTACATGCGCCAGCTGGATGCCAGCCAGCCGCAGCAGATTGCCGTAGCCCCCATTCCCAACGTGGGATTAGGTCTGGCCATCAATGACAGATTGATGCGTGCAGCTGCGCCGCGCTAACACGCAGCTAGCTTTACTTGTTTATGGCAGGAACAAAAAAGGACGGCCGGACAGGATCAGACGGCGGTTAGCTTCCAGCGCTTGTGCATGAACAGCTGCATCACCTTCACACGCTACAAATTTGGCCAGCTTGCCAAACGCGGCGCTGGCCTGATCGAGACATTCCTGCTGCGCGGACGGCTGAAACCCACATTCACGCGAGAGGTCCCCCACCATTCTACCCACCACCACCGGCAAGGTTGCCGGGCGGCGTGCATCCCGGCCCTCAAGCGATGCTGGCTTGCTCATGCCAGCCACAACCTCGTTAAACACCTGTGGGTTGGAAGCCAGCCGGAACATGATCTCGGCCACCACGCAATGAGCGGGCGACAATCCAAACGCAGCCCAATCCGGCGCGGCAGATGGCAGTTGATGACTCATGTGAATGCTCCCGTCAAAACAGGTTGACCAAATGATCTGAATTTATGGTCCTTCATGCGCTGAACCGCATGCAGATTGCGCTGATTGAGATTAGCGCACACAGTTGCCGGCTTTTCATGCCCGTTAGCATGCAGCAGGCGGTTAAACAGGAACGGCAAATATTCCCCCTCGCCGCAGCTTTGCCCGATCATGTGATGGTCAGCGGCCAGCGGCGTATAAACTTGAAATGCACGCACGGTGCCCTGCTCCATCCACAGCCACGCCTGACTGGCCTGCATCAGCTGAGCAAACGCACTGGCGGGCACTGATTGGTGGCAGGTCTGCAACCAGCAAAACGCCATACCTTCGGCCAAACGCTGCGCCGGGATCTGGCTGGAATGCTGAACCTGCGGCGGGAATACAGCTGGTGTGGAGCGCTGCTGGCGCGCCATATAAACTTCCTGCTGCAGGGTCTCAACACGGCCGCCCTTGCCAGCCCAATCCGCCGCCAATACCCGCATGAGATTGGCCGGCGCCACCACCTCAATCCCAGCACTGACATGCTCTGAGAGATGGCGCGCGGCGCGCTGCACATCAGCCTTGGGTGAGAGCGACATGGCTTTGTAATCACCAGCGATTGCCAGCAACGCAAACTGATCTTTAGGCCCGAGTGGAACAGTGAGCTGCTTCACCTGCGCGGGGGCATGCGTAGAGAGCATCTGCAGATGATGATGAAGGTGCATATCCTTGCGCACAAGCGATGCCCAATCCGGCCCCATGTGAGAAGGGCCAAATAGAGCGCCAGCAGCCGAAGCTGTTGAGTGAAGAAGCGTACGCATGCCTTGATATACCCAGTCTCACGTGATTGTGAGCATTCCCCTGTTATTGATTGGCTGCTTTTTTACGCCAGCAAATAGCCGAATCCAAGTCCTAATTCCGGGTAATTTTATTTCGAGTTATAGAGAAGGCAGTTGATTTCGGGCCGTTTCGGGTTCTAGATCAGCGCGATCACCTTTTTGAAAGGCCCGCCATGTCCATCAATTTTGACGCCATCCCCACCGAGCGCCTCACCTATCTGCTCTCGGCCATGCCCAAGGCCGAGCTGCATATTCATATTGAAGGCTCGCTGGAACCAGAGCTGATCTTCAAGCTGGCCGAGCGCAATCAGGTGACCTTGCCGTTTGCCGATGTGGACTCTCTGCGCGCTGCCTATGCCTTTAAGGACCTGCAGAGCTTTCTGGACATCTATTATGCGGGCGCCAGCGTTCTGCTGACCGAGCAGGACTTTTACGATATGGCCATGGCTTATTTTACCCGCGCTGCACAGGATAATGTACTGCACACCGAGGTATTCTTTGACCCGCAGACCCATACCGCACGCGGCGTGCCGTTTGGCACCTTCATGCCGGGCCTGACCCGCGCTGCACAAGACGCCCAAACCGAATATGGGCTGAGCGTGAGCTATATCATGTGCTTCCTGCGCCATCTGAGCGAAGAGGACGCGCTGCAAACCCTGGAGATGTCCAAACCCTATCGCGACCAGTTCATCGGCGTTGGGCTGGATAGCAGTGAACGCGGCCATCCGCCCGAGAAGTTTAAAACCGTGTTTGCCAAAGCACGAGCCATGGGGCTGCATGTGGTGGCCCACGCGGGTGAAGAAGGCCCGCCCGCTTATATCAGCAATGCGCTGGACCTGCTGGAGGCCGAGCGCATTGATCATGGCGTGCGCTGTGTGGAAGACCCCAAGCTGGTGCAGCGTCTGGTTTATGAACAAGTGGCGCTTACGGTCTGCCCGCTTTCCAACATCAAGCTGCGCGTGTTTGACAAGATGAGCGACCACAATCTGGCCTTCCTGCTGGAGCTGGGGCTGAAAGCCACTGTCAACTCGGACGATCCGGCTTACTTTGGCGGCTATATCAACGAAAACTTCCTCGCCACTTTTGCCGCCCTGCCGCAGCTCACTGCCAAGGATGCGTATCAGCTAGCCAAAAACAGCTTTACCGCGAGCTTTGCCAGCGCCGAGCAAAAGGCCAAATGGGTAACCCTGCTGTTTGAAACCTTCCAGCTGGAAAGCCTCGCTGCCGTCTAACCGGTATTTAGATTTGCCTTAACTAATCTAACTGTCGCGTATGCTCGCGACTAAGAATAGTTACAAGCTGCCTAAAGAGCCCATCATGACCAAGCTAAAAAAATCTATAAAATGGATGATGCTGACAGCTGCCTCCATCTGCGCAACCTTTCCGATTCTTTATCTAGTCGTTATGGGAGGCTGCCCAGCTACAGAAACATCAATCCGCGATAGCTTGAAAAAGACACTCGATGCAATTAACGCACGCCCAGAGCTTATAGAGTTAAATCGAATGTCACCTCTCGATCAAGGGGCCAAAGTTATAACAGTTCATGTGGATAACAAAATGTTTGGATATGCCGTCGAGGCTGAGTTAAGCAACGGCTCCTCAATTTATCTTAAGCTGAATGCAGATTGGAACTTTTGCATCCCGTCAGGAAATATAAATGCAGGTTTCTTTATCAATGAAGCAACATCTGAACCCTTAAAGCTACCGCCAGAGCCAGATAACAAGCGACAAACCGATCAGTCAACAGACACTATAAAATAGAGATTTCCTGATAACGTGCCGCAGCTCACTGCCAAGAATGCGTATCAGCTAGCCAAGAACAGCTTTACCGCCAGCTTTGCCAGTGCCGAGCAAAAGGCCAAATGGGTAACCCTGCTGTTTGAAACCTTCCAGCTGGAAAGCCTCGCTGCTGTCTAACCAGTATTTAGATTTGTGTTAGACGAAGCCGACGAAGGCCGGTTGCGGCTGAGGTGTGTTGGCCGCCTGATAGAGGCTGCCTGCATAGGACGGAATGGTGTTGCGGTCGTTATGCTCTCCATCGCCCTCAGCGCCGCTATCAAACGCGGTCAGCAGATATGAGCTGATGAACGGCTGCAGTGATCCTGCAATTGCGCCCGGCGCATTTGTTTTGCTGACGCCAGCAACGACGATATCACCGCTATTATCCGGCTTGTCATTCAGCCCCAGCGCCGCAGAAGCCAGCTGAATACCTTTATTCAGCAGTGTGGTGCCGTCAGCCACATAAGTTGTGCTGTTATCAAACTTGTCTTCAAAGCGATTATAGATTTGCGCCAATGTCTGCGCATGGCCGGTGCGGCTGCTATAAAAGACGTTCTGGTTAGCCTGCGCAGCCTCTGGCAGCAGTGACGCTGCGGTGGCGTTAGGGTTGCGCTCCATCGCTTTGAGGAAGCGGGTGGCCCCACCTGCACCAAGGAAGTGCGCCAGATACAGCTCGGTATCGCCAACGGCGCGGCCCAAATTCTTTTCAAGCGCCTGCTTGTTTTCTTTGGCGTACTCCGCCGCCATATAGGAGGCAATGGTCGGGTCCTTGCGCAGGGCCAAAATTTCCTGCCGCATGGCGCGGCTGCTGACTGTCAGTGTACCGTCGCTGCGCTTGGAAATGGCATCGGCATATTTTTCCAGCCCGTAATCGGCCCCGTGTTTGTTGACCATGTCGAGCCAGGTCCGCTCGATAAACTGGTACAGCCCGGAAGCTGAGGAGGTGCGCGCCTGCGCGTTCGGATTAAAGCTCGATTCGGTACCGGCTTTGTCCATCAGGTAGGCAAAACTGACCCCCACCTTGGCGCTGGCATTGGCCACCGCCTGGTAGACGTGTGCGGGTACCTTTACCCCCTCCCCCCCGCTAAGTGATTGACTTAGCTTGGTTTGGGAGGACGAGATCCCGCCTGATGTGTGACCGGACATGGGCACGATTATCTTCTCCTCGCCGCTATACCAGCAAAGGGTGTGCCAATTTGACTCGATCTTGCCCTAAGCGCCTGATATGTTTTGCATACAAGAATAAACACCCCGACCGGCAGGAGGGCAGTTTTGGAGCGCTTCAAGACTTTTGACAGCATTCTGAGCGACAGCGGCAGTGATCTGTCGGCTGACTTTACCCACCTCTGCCAATCCGGCGGCAACCAGCGCGCCACCATGGAAGCTAAGCTTGGCCCGCTCCATCGCCAAGGCGGCACCGTATTCCAAACTTTTGTCTTTAAGCCGAGCGAGGATATGCGCGGCAAGGCCCGCCGTGTTGCCTATTCAGGCGAGCAGATCGAGAAAATGCTGGAAGGCACTGTGCCCACGCCAACCGGACTCTACAAAAAGCTGCTGACCAAAGGCCTGCAGGCGATTGAAACCCGCGAAGCCAAAATTGCCGCCACTAATGCCCGCTTCAACGCCATGGCCGCGCGCGCCGATCAGCAAGGCCGCCATGATCAAAATGTGCGGGTCCATCCGGCTGAATATAATAATCGTCGCCGCGCCTATGTGCAGGCCTTCTCGTTCCCCGCGCATCTGCCCGCACCTGATGGGGCCTACGCCACGCCCTATGGCGCCAAGCTGATTTGCACCGAAAGCGACCTGCAGAAAATGCTGCGCAAACCCGCCACGCTGCCGGAAGGCCTGACGCCCGAGCTGGTCAAAGGACGCCTGTCTGTGTTGCAGCGCCAAAACCACAAGCTGCGCCAAACGCGTAAGCCTCAACACAATCGCTAAATTGGTGTATAGTTAGGGCCTGTTATTTCAACCAGGTGCCCCATGACCACTTACACACCGCCGCTATCCGACATTCAGTTTGCGCTCGACCTCACCGGTCTGGCTGATCTTGGCCTGATTGACGCTGACATGATCAGCCCGGTGCTGGAAGAAGCCGCCAAGCTAGCCAGCGAAGTGATTGCCCCAACCAACCGCGCTGGGGATACGTTTGGCGCCAAGCTGGCCGATGGCAAAGTCACCACCGCGCCCGGCTTTAAGGAAGCCTATACCGCCATGCAAAGCGCAGGCTGGTGCGGCGCGCCGTTCAGCCCGGATCATGGCGGCCAAGGCCTGCCCTGGACGCTCTCCTTTGCGTTGCAGGAAATGTGGGGCAGCGCCAACATGGCCTTCTCGCTCTGCCCGCTGCTGACACAAGGCGCGGTTGAAACCATCACCACCCATGGCACGCCTGAGCAAAAAGCGTGGATGCTGGAAAAACTGACCAGCGGTGCCTGGACCGGCAGCATGCAGCTGACTGAGCCGCAGGCGGGCTCGGACGTTGGCGCGCTACGCACCAAGGCGGTGAAGGCTGGCGATCATTACCTGCTCAGTGGCCAGAAGATCTACATCACTTATGGTGATCACGACTTTACCGACAACATCATTCACATGGTGCTAGCCCGTGTTGAAGGGGCGCCAGCTGGTATCAAGGGCATCTCGCTGTTTGCCTGCCCCAAATTCATGCCGGACGGCACCCGCAACGACGTGAACGCGGTTAGCCTTGAACACAAGATGGGGATTCACGGCTCGCCCACGGCTGTCATGAGCTTTGGCGATCAAGGCGGTGCCAAGGCTTGGCTGATCGGTGAAGAAAACCGTGGCATTGAATATATGTTCATCATGATGAACTCGGCCCGTCTGGGCGTAGGCCTGCAGGGCCTGTCGATTGCCGAGCGCGCGCTGCAGCAGGCCCGAAGCTATGCCAAGGACCGCGTGCAAAGCCGCGACATTGGTGAGGCCAAAGGCGGCCCGGTTGCCATCATCAAGCACCCGGACGTCAAGCGCATGCTGCTGACCATCCGCGCGTATACAGAAGCCATGCGTTTGCTGGCCTATAGCGCGGGCTACTCGCTCGATTGCGCCAAGCGCAAAGGCGATGCGGCGGCGCAGCTGCGGGTTGATCTGCTGACCCCGGTCGTTAAAGCCTGGAGTACGGATCTGGGCGTAGAATGCGCCAGCCTTGGCATTCAGGTACATGGCGGCATGGGCTTCATTGAAGAAACCGGCGCTGCCCAACATTACCGCGACGCCAAGATTGCTTGTATCTACGAAGGCACCAACGGCATTCAGGCCAATGACCTGCTCTTCCGCAAGCTCGGCCGCGATAAGGGTGAGGCTGCCACCAGCTTTATTGCCGAAGGCCGCACCATCACCGGCCAGCTCAGCGCCCAGCCGGGCGATGACGCCAGCAGCATAGCCCGCCATGTTAACGCGGGGCTGGACGCGCTGGCGGAAGCCACCGCTTTCCTCGTACCCTTGCTGGCGAGCGACCCACGCGCGGCTGCCAGTGCAGCGGCCAGCTATCTCAAACTGTTTGGTCAGGTTGCCGGGGGTGTAATGATGGCCAAGGCTGCCACCCACGCCCTGCTCAAGCTGAAGGAAGGCAGCGCCGACAACAGCTTTATGGAAGGCAAGCTGGTCACCGCCCGCTTCTATGCCGAGCAGCTTCTACCGCCCGCTTTGCCGCTGGCGCAGACCCTGCAGAGCGCTGCCCGGACGACACTGGCATTGTCTGACGACGCGATTTGATCTAACCGCATCGCCATGCAACACCACCTGACACCGCGCACCATTGCGCTGGGCCTGCTCACCTATCTGCTATTCAGCACCATGGACAGCCTGGGGCGGCTGGTCATGCAAAAGGGCTATACACAGCAACAAGTCCTCATGTGCATCATGAGCATTGCCCTGCTGCCGCCCCTCGCGCTGGTGGCTTATGAGAAAGACTGGCGCAATCTATGGCCACGCCAGCCCGGCCTCATGGCCCTGCGCGTCATGTTCTCCTGCATGGAGCTGGCGCTAGTGTTCTACACATTCCGCCATCTGCAACTGGCCGAGAGCTACGCGCTATTCTTCACCATGCCGATCTGGGTGGCGCTACTGGCCGCCCTGCTCTTGCATGAACGGCTGCAGCCGCGCCAGATGCTGGCGATTGGATTGGGCTTTATGGGCGTGATTGTCTCTAATCTACGGCCTGAGGGATTGAGCGCACTGAGCAGCGGCCATCTGGCTGGTTTGGGTGCCGCCTTGCTGGCGGCGATCGGTTTTATTGTCATGCGCAAAGTCAGCCATAGCGGCAGTGGCACCAATGTCGTACTTGCCATGTTTATGGGGCTGGCCAGCTTTAACGCCGTCACGTTGGAGCAGCTGCAGCCCCTGAGCGGGCACGCCCTGCTCTTGCTATCAGGGGCCGGATTATGCGCTGGTATTGCCCATTGCAGCTACCTGCTCGCCATTCGCACCACGCCAGCAGGACTGGTGGCACCGTTCCAGTATTCCCAAGTTCTATGGGCCCTACTCTACGGCACGCTGCTGTTCCATGAGCCGGTACAATGGCAAGTGCTGGTCGGGCTGGTGCTGATTGTCAGCGCCGGCTGGCTGTTAGTGAAAAAACAGAAAGAGCGTTAAAGCGGCTTACCAGGTGCGAACCGGGCCGACATCGACATGCACAAAGTCGCTATCATCGTAAAAGCCAACGCCACCCACAGCCATCTGACGGGCGGTGCGGGCAATGCTGGAGGTCCGATAGCCGGGCAGACGCAAATCGATCGCCATACCGCGCAGATGGAAGCTGCGGCGCGCCACACCTTCACTGCGTGAGCGCAGCATGCCGTTGGTCTTGGGCGAACGATAACCGGAGATGATATTCACCGGATCATCAACGCCAGTACGCTTGCGCAGCGCCACCACCAGATTGAGCAGGCCGACATTGATCGGATGCACATCGCCTGTGCGGAAGTCGCGCAGAATGTAGTTGATTTCATCCAGCGCGGACTGCTCGTAGCCACCGCCACGATAATAGGTCGTGGTCAGTTCCTCACCGGTATGGGTGTTCTTGAATGAAAGTGTGCGCGGGCCGCCCCCGAAGGACGCCAGCAGAATTTCGCTCCGGCGAATCGTTTCAGCCGCCGCGGCATCTTCAGCCGCAACCAGAGTCGCGGTTGCAGCAGCGGCAGCAACCAGGCCCATGCGCAGGAAATTGCGGCGGGGCATCTCGATAGAAGTAGAAGTCTGGCCAGAAAGGTTGGCTGTCAGTTCAGAGGTAGTAACTTTATCAGTCATCCATCAATCCTTGAACGGGTCGCTAAGACATTATGCACAGGGCATAACCATGAATACTAAGGAAAACATAAGATTTGACTTCACCAAACCTCTAAAAGTCTTCCCTTTGTTAGCGGCTTGTACAGGTTAACTCCTTTTAGCCTTGTTGGCTAGTCCCAACGGCAAAAGGTTTAGCAGCGCTAGACGAGTCTGCGCAACCACCAAAATCGCTGACTGTTAATTTATATGAATGAGATAGCTAATATATTGATTTTATTAGCTAAGGCGCCGCTTGAACAACATCATCCGGCGCAACTGCCGAAGCGGCACCAGCAGGAGAAGCAGCCCCCGAAACAGCATCTGGCAAGGCCGCAGCCAGCACGCGCGGCTTGGCCTGCGCCTGCTTCAGCGCCGCGATCAGGATCTGGTCCTGCCCATAAATATCATCCCGGAAAACCGGCAGCCCGCCCTCGTCCAGCCAGGCGGTAATGTAGGTGATATAGACCGGGATGGGCGTACGCAGGGTCAGGCGGGTCTGTTTGAGGCTATCAAGGATAGTGGTGCGGCGCTCATCCGTCCAATCCGGGCGGTCGGCTCCCAAAATCCAGTTAGTCAGCGCTGGCGGGTCCGACACCCGCACACAGCCCGAGCTGATGGCGCGCAAATCCTTCACAAACAGGTCGCGCTCATTGGTGTCGTGCAGATAGACATCAAACTGGTTGGGAAACAGGAATTTGACCGTCCCCAGCGGATTGCGCGGCCCCGGCTCGGCCCGCAGGCGATAATGACGGATATCAGCGCGGTGCCAGTCAACCGTATAAGGATCCACCTCAACGCCAGACTGATAGATGCGCACATTCTTGTGCTCCAGCGCATAACCCGGATCCTCACGCAGATGCGGCAGCACATCCTCGCGCGCAATGGTGGGCGGCACATGCCAGGTCGGGTTAAACTCAACCATGCGGATCTGGTCCGAGAAAATGGGGGTCGGCCGTTTCACGCGCCCCACAATTACTTTCATATTGAGGTCAACCTGCCCTTTGCTGACGGCAATCAGCTGATAGGCCGGCACATTGACATAAACATAGCGCTCACCCAGATCATCGGCCTGCCAGCGCAGACGCTCCATATTGGCGCGCACCTGATCAAGACGTGTGGCCAGCGGCACATTGAGCATGGCCAGCGTACTGCGACCCACCACACCATCCGGCTCCAGACCGGCGCGCTGCTGGTAGGCTTTGACTGCCTCCACCAGCTTGGCATCGTAATGCGTGCTGTTATTAGCTTCAGCCCCGCCCAGCTCACCACTAGCGGCCAAACGCTGGCGCAAAATCTTCACACGGTCAGCGTTATTACCTGGCTCGATCTTGCGGCCCTCGGGAATAACTGGCCAGACAATATTGGCGGCAACCTCGGCCTGCAATTTGGCCAGCGCTTGCATCAAGCCCTGATAAACCGGCGATTGCGGCGGCAATTTGGCCAGATACGCCCCAAGGTCTGGCGCTTGCGATGCTGCTTGTACAACCAGCACCGGATCAATCTTCTGATAGGGGGCAAAGCGCTCCCCCTTGACCTGACGGGGCAACACCCGGCCCATCCGTACATCGAGCGCATAACGCATCAGCGCGTCGGTCAATGTCATATCCAGCTGCTGCTTTTGCTCATCCGAGCTGGCTGCGCGCAGGCTTTCAATCTCGCTGATGTGATAATCGGCCGGGTTAAGCGCATGTGCGCCAGCGGCCTTGAAGGTGGCTAATAGCGCATCCACCTGCGCGGTCTTGGTCCAGAGCGGCGCATATTGGCGCGGTGCATAAACGGCTTCCAGCGCAGTGCGATCCAACATCACGGCACCAGCTTGCACCACAGGCGCCGAGAGCATCACCCGCAAATTGGATTCCGCCTGCCCCGGCACGGCACCGGTCAGAACCAGTAAAAGTCCCAAAATGGATGTTGAATTTTTCATGTCAGGGCAGCCACCGCAGAATGCGCAGAAATTCTATTGTTTCAGCCTAAAACGATATCGTTAATAGCGCTTTAAGAATGGCGCGATTGAGCGTTTAACCGCCAATCTGTGGCTAAATTGCCAATGCCGTATCTGTCAGCTGGACAGGCGCTGGGCAAAGCTGAGCAGTACTTTGGGATACCACAACCCACCCGCCCCATGAAACCCGACATGCCCGCCGCCAGCTGGCATCAGCAGACGGACATGCTCAAGCTTGAGCGCGGCGAGTGCTTCATAAGCAGCGGCAGGAATCCACGGGTCATCCCGCGCTTGTAACAATAACGTAGGCTGTTTGATTGCCGGAATGTAAGGCTGGGCTGAGCTGCGCGCATACAGATCTACTGCGCTTTTAAAGCCATTACGCGGGGCGGTGCAGGCATCATCAAACGCGCGCAGGGTCAGTGCCGCCAGAATGCCTTCCCGCATCATCCAGTCGATACGCGCTTTGCCCTGCTTCACCTCACGGCGCAAATGGCGCAGCAGATACTGGCGGTAGAGCAGATTGCCCGGCGCATCGATACGATCACAGCAGGCGGCCAGATCGATCGGCGCACTCACGGCCACAGCGCCCAAAATATCGGGCGCACCACCCTCACCCATAAACTTCAGCAGCAGATTACCGCCGAGCGAAAAACCCACTGGGATCACACCATTTGCTTTCAGCGGCTGCTCTAATGCTGCCAGAATGAGGCGCATATCCTGACTGCGCCCGGCATAATAATGCTGCTGGCAGGTGGCTGCTGATTCACCCGCCCCGCGCAAATTCATCCGCAGCACCGGAAAACCGGCATCGAGCAGAATACGTGCTGTCTCGCGCATATAAATGCTCTCGGCCGAGCCTGCCAAGCCATGTAGCAATAGAATGAGCGGATAAGTAGTAGCCAGATGCGGGCGATGCAGATACCCCACCAACACATCATTGCTGCCGTCCTGCACGCGCAGATTGATACGCTGCGCTGGCCAATTGAGCAGACGCGGTGCCCGCCCAACCAGTGAATTGCGCAAGGTTTGCAGATGCGCACCCCACCAGGGTATGCGCGGAATAAAAGCTGGAACTGGAAAGTCCAAAAGCGTTGCTGTCATGATGGCGCTACGCGTTCAGAAAATCGGCAACGATTTTGATTTGCGCCTCATCCATCAGCGCGGGGGCATGGCCACAGCCGGGAATGTCGTGCAGAACCGCACGCGGGCCGCGCCGGGTCATCTCGGCAGCAGTTTCGGCCAGTAACAGGTCAGACTGAACGCCATGCAACACCATCACCGGCAGCCGGATCATGTCCCATACCGGCCATAAATTGACATCAACCAACGCGGCTGAAAAAGCCTGCGCAATAGCCGGGTCATAATGCAAGCGCAAGCCACCTGCAGGGTCCTGACGCACCGACTGCGCCGTCAGCTCCTGCCATTGTGCATCCTGCGTAATACCAAAAGCGGCATGCACGCGGCGCAAATAGGCTTCGGCTTGAGCCAGATCAGCAAAATGCGGATTGCTGCCGACATAACCGGCCAGCCGCTCCAATGCTGATTTGGGGATAAACGGCCCGACATCATTAATCACCATACGGCGCAGCGGCGTGTGCGGCTGGGCAGCCAGCATCATGCCCATCAGCCCGCCCATGGACGTGCCGACGTAATCCATCTCACGGTCGGCAAAGCGGGCCATGAGCGCCGCCATGTCGGCCAGATATTGCGGATAGGAATATAGCTCCGGCCGTGGCAACCAGTCCGACTTGCCGCGCCCCACCACATCCGGACAAATAACATAGCGGCCCTGCGCGGCCAGCGCCTGCGCCAAGCGGTCAAAGTCACGGCCATTGCGGGTCAGGCCATGCACACAAAAGGTCAGCCGCCCGGCCGGGTCACCCCAGGCGGTATAGGCAATGCTGTGAAAGCCTGCCGGAGACAGGCCTAGAATTGAACCTTGCTGCATGATGGCTGCACCCTAGCCTTGAAGCACGCCTCTGGGGAGAGGGAAAATCAGCGCCGGCCACGCGGACGGGTGACATCTTCAAAATCATCAGGGGAATTATCTGGCGCCTCAGGCGGCAGATCATCCTCATCCTCGTCGCTTTCATAGCCCTCATAGATACCGGAATGATAGTCATCCGGCAGCTCATGCTCTTTCTTGGGAATGGGCGGATTATCCCCCACAGTCACCATCTCCGGCCAAGGCTGGCTGTGGAAGGCCGAGGTAATAGCCCCCGCGTAAGCGCCGAGCTGCCCCATTTCCACATAATCGCCGATGCGCGCATCTTCGGGCAGATAATACGGGCCCCGCATCGTGTCATCCGCATAGCAGGACGGGCCGGAGAACAGATATTTTTCAAAGCGGGACCGATGGCGACCATTGGGACGGATCAAACGCACCGGCGACTGGCACCACGGCAAATTGCTATTGGAGAGCGAGCCCATCACCCCATCATTAATATACAGCAACTGCCCCCGGCGTTGTTCTACCCGCACCAGTACAGCCACCGCATCAGCCACCAACGCACGTCCGGGGGTACAGAACACACGGCAGGTGCGCGGCAAATGCAAACGTGCCAAGCCCTTTTCAATCACCCGGAAATAGTCACTTAGGCTAGGGGGCCATAGCCCCTCATAGATGGACGGGAAGCCGCCGCCCACACACACCAGATCGAGCATGAAGCGAGCGCGATACATAACCTCACGCATCGCCATAAAGGCCTCATCATACAAAGCGGGCTGCAGCACTTGAGACCCGAGATGAAAATTCAGCCCGAGTTTAAAACCGCTCTCCACAACTTCTTTGGCCAGCCACGCCGCTTTATCGATATCGCAGCCATAGCGATATCCTTCGCCCTGCATGGCTCCGGTTGGCGCGGCAATCCGCACAATCAGCGTACAATCCTGCCCGGCATGCGCGCGGATTTTGCGCAGCTCGTCCGGGTGATCAATCACAAAATCACGGATACGGTGCTTGCGGTAAGCCTGTTCAATCGCCTGTTCTGTTTTAATCGGATGCATGAACAACATGCGTGCATCCGGCAACAGGCGCGATACGGTTTCGATCTCGGCGAGATTATCGCACGAATACCAGTCGATCCCAGCGGCAAATACCTCACCCAGTACCTTAGGCTCAGGATTAGCCCGAATGGCATAAGCCGTATTTCCGGGAAACGCCTTGAGAAAGCCGGCCACACGGTCATAAATCAACTTGGGCCGCAGCAGATGCAACGGCATGCTCGGCGCCAATGTGCGCGCAACCTCCAACGCATCCGCATAGTCGGCGGGCGGCGCGCTACTCATAATATCGTCGTTATCGTCCTGCATCAGATTAAAGTGTGCCCGAGATTCATTACCAGCAGATAACTTTTACCCTGCCAGTTATGGTTGATGAAAATTAACCTGCCGCCACCAAGCGCTGATATTGCGAGTTCCAGTATAGAAGGGGTTGCCCTTGCCCCCGGCGCAGCTGCAGCACCCGGCCCACCACAATCACATGATCACCAGCGTCATGCAGGGCATGGCGCGCGCAATCGATAGAGGCCAGCGCCTGCGTCAGCACAGGCGCCCCGCTCTGCCAGGTTTCAAGCGCCACACCCTGCCAGCGCTCGGCCCCTTGGCCGCGCTGGGCAAACGCCCGCGATACTGCCTCCTGCTCGGCATGCAGAATGTTGATGGCAAACCCCTCAGCCTGATTGAACACGGATAATGACGCGGCCCGTTTATCCAGACAAAACAGCACCAGTGGCGGGTCCAGTGACACCGAGGTAAAGCTGTTGACGGTGAGCCCCACCCGCGTACCATCCGGCAAGGCGGCCGTTGCCACCGTCACCCCGGTACCATAGGCCGACATCACGGCCCGGAAATCTTCAGATTTAATCATCATTTGCGCAACATAAACCAGAGATTGAAATTGGACACCCCTTTTTCCGGCCTGTTTAAAAAGAAATTAACATTCTTGGTTAAGCCTAGACGCTGGAGAAGAGTGAGGAACCGTGGCCGATACCCCCGCCCCAATTATCATCAAACGCAAGAAGGCTGGCCATCACGGCCACCATGGCGGCGCCTGGAAGGTTGCCTATGCCGACTTCGTGACCGCGATGATGGCCTTCTTCCTGCTCCTGTGGCTGCTCAACGTGACCACGGAAGAGCAGAAAAACGGTATTGCTGATTATTTCACCCCCTCCACCGCCTCTGACTCTGTAGCTAGCGGCGCGGGCAGTGTTCTGGGCGGTGCCACAATTACGGTTGAAGGTTCCAGCGTTTCTGAAAGCTCGCCAATGGCCGTGGCAGACCCCATCCCTACCAACGGCGTCAACCTGACGATCAGCGACAGCGAGCATGAGGGCAATCCGGAAGAAAATGACAATCCGGATTCAGACCCACAAGCCAACAACCAGCCGAACACCCAACCCAACACCCAGCCGAATACACAGCCCAATACCCAACCAAATACCCAACCTCAGGCAACGCCATCTGAAAACCAGATCGACAAAGCCATTGCCGAACGTGATCAGAAAAACTTTGATCAAGTTGCTGAAGAGCTGCGTCAGGCCATTCAGAAGGTGCCGGAGCTGGCTGATCTGCAAAAGTCGCTCATCATTGACCAGACGCCGGAAGGCTTGCGCATTCAGCTGGTCGATCAGGAAGGCTATTCCATGTTCCCGCGTGGTAGCGCCCTGATGGCTGACCGCACCAAAACCCTGATTGATCTGGTGGCTCGCGCCGTGAGCAAACTGCCCAACAAGCTCTCCCTCTCAGGCCATACGGATGCCACCCCGTTCCTCAACCCCAATGGCACCTATAGCAACTGGGAATTGTCGAGCGACCGCGCCAATGCCGCGCGCCGCGCACTCACCAGCTCTGGCATTGACCTCAACCGCATTGCCACCGTGGTCGGCCGGGCTGACCGCGAGCCGCTGTTTAAAGACCAGCCGGAAGATCCGCGTAACCGCCGTTTAAGCATCATCCTGCTGCGCGAGCACCGCGCGGATGGAGCTCAAGCTGCCGATTCTGCCGCCGAACGGCCTGAGCCAGCCCTCGGCCCCGCTAACGAGCCTGCGGGACATGTAGTCGATGGGCCATAATAGTGCTAGAATCAGATCATGTCGGTGATGCAAACCCATAAGCCGGGGCCGCTGCAGTTCTATCGCTCAAGTGCAGCGCCTTGCCCGTATCTGCCCGACCGGATCGAGCGCAAGCTCTTTGCGCGCCTGACCGGGCCGGACGCGGTTGCCATCAATTCTCAATTATCGCGGGCCGGTTTTCGCCGCAGCCACGATATTATCTATAAGCCTGCTTGTCCCGGTTGCATGGCCTGTGTCCCGGTACGCGTACCGGTTGAACAATTCAGTCCCTCAAACAATTTACTCCGCATTGCCAAACGTGGCAGCCAGATGCGGCTGACGGAAAGCCCTAGCATTCCCTCGCGCGAACAATATGACCTGTTCATAACCTATGAGACAAGCCGCCACAGCGACAGCGACATGGCGGCCATGAGCTTTGACGATTACTGCGCCATGCTCCAGGAAGGTCAGGCTGACACCAGCATTCTGGAACTGCGCCAACCTGATGGCCAGCTGCTGGGCTGCATGCTGACCGACCGGATGGATGATGGCGTATCGGCAGTTTATTCCTTCTTCTCACCCGAGCCGGCCTTGCAGCGCTATAGCTTGGGCACATTGCTCATCCTGCATCTGATTAACCACGCCCGCCTGCTGCAACTGCCCTATGTCTATTTGGGCTATTGGGTAGATCACAGCCAGAAAATGGGCTACAAATCACGCTTCCAGCCCTTGGAAGCCCTCGGCCCCGAGGGTTGGCATCCCTTTACGCTCAAGACCCCGGAATAGCCCCATGCTCCAGAACCGACTGCCGCTTGCCAGCGCCTTGCTGTGCGGATTTTTCATTCTGATTCAAGCTGCGATTTCGATGTGGATTAATGACGGGCATTTTGTCTACGCGCTGGACGATGCCTATATCCATCTGGATCTGGCGGACCAGCTCGGGCGCACCGGCATTTACGGCGTTAATCCCGGGCTTTACGCATCCCCCTCATCTTCTATCTTATGGCCATTTCTGCTGGCGCCATTTGCACAGCTCGGCTTGCTGCCCATCATTCCCCTGCTCATCGGTTTGGCCAGCACCATGCTAGCTGGCTGGCTGATGCCGGAATTTATCCACCGCATTACTGGCAAAACCTTTAGCGCTGCCAAAACGCTCACTCTCAGCTTTCTGGCTGTGCTGGGGCTGGATATGCCCGCGCTGGCACTGTGCGGCATGGAGCATGTGCTGCATGTGGCAATTGCCCTGCTTCTGGCGCTGGGCGTTATCCGCGCGATGGCGGGCGAGCCGGTGCGCTGGTGGTTCTGGGCGTCGGTTTTTATCAGCCCTCTGCTACGCTATGAAGGTGCCTTCATTTCAGCCGGCGCACTGGGCGTGCTGTTCTGGCTGGGGCGCTGGCGCAGCACCCTGCTTGCTGGCATTCTCATGCTGGTACCAGTCGCTTTATTCAGTTGGTTTTTGCTGAGCCACGGCATGGAAATTCTGCCCAGCTCAACCATTGTCAAAAAACTGCGCTGGGAGTCGGTTGAAAACCCGTTCTGGTTCTTCTGGATCCAGTCGGTCATGGCCATCTTCATCAACAATTCCGACATGATCAACACCACCGGCGCCATGCAGCTGATTGGTGCCTTTACCGGTTTGACCATCGTGCTGGTCAATTGGCGCAGCTGGCGCAGTGCCAATTATGCAGTTGGCCTTGCGATTACCGGTGTGTTGTTCGGGCAGATTTTTCTGGGCCGTTTTTCCATCTGGGAAACGCCACGCTATGAGTTCTATGCCATGGGCTTTGTCGTTCCACTTGGCCTGTACGCTATTCGTGACCGCCTGATGCGGCCAGCCCTGCAAGGGTCCATGCTGGTTATCCTAGCCCTCTCAGCTCTGCCTGCTTTGTGGAGCAGCAGCATTGGCATTCACGGTGCAATTCGCGCCATTTATCTGCAGCAATATCAGATGGGCCGGCTGGCGCGTGATTTCTTTGATGGGAATGTTGCCGTTAACGATATTGGTCTGCCCGGCTATGGCAACCCGCACTTTGTATTTGATATGGTGGGCCTTGCTGACCCGCAAGCGCGCCGCGCCCGCTTTGCCGGTGGGCCGGACTGGGCTGACAAGCTCATCCGCCAGCACAATGTGCCGCTGATCATGATTTATCGCAGCTGGTGGAAACCTGAATTGCGCGCGCATTGGACTGCCGTGGGTGAGCTCTTTCGGGCCACCAGCAGCAAGCTGGGGGATGACAGCGTGATTTTCTACACGCCCTATCCTGAGCAGATCCCGGCCATTCAGGCGCAAATTCGCCGTTGGGCAGAAACCCTGCCGGCTGGCGCCAGCTATCAAGAATATTCAGACCAGCACCCGGCCCCGCCCGACCCGCAGCCGGACGCCGCACCTTAAGGGCTAAGCAGCACTGTAAAAGTGAAAGAGATAAATGAGGTAGCCCACGCTGCCCATATTAAGGAAGCATGCCAGCCAGAAGCAAACTAAAGACAGCTCGGATTTGATCAGGCGTGCCAGCACGGCCATTACAATAGCAACTGCCTGATAGCCCAGCACCTGCACATCAAATGGGGAGAGATTGAGCGACTGGCTGGATGACAACTCTGGCGCGACCACCAGATACATCAGCAACAAGGGCGGCAGCACTAATGGCAGGGTGATATATTTGTCCTGTTTATCCCGCTTAAGGACAAACGCCTGCATCTGGAAGCCGAGAATTGCGACAGTGAGAACATCAAAGAGCGGGCGGGTTAAATCCATGGATCTACCATTACGCTTAATTCATGAGCTAAACAAGCGCTAGTGCGGCTGTGCGGATGATCGCCGCGTAGGTGCCTTTTCATGGCGCGTTGCCGGACTAGCTTGCTCGCTATCCAGGCCAGACTTGGATTGCTCCAGCCCGCGCAGCTCAATATTACCCCGCACCAAATCAGCGCTCGCCTTGGGCGCAAACCGCTCAACCTCATTACTATTGGCATAATATGCGGCAGCCGGTGGATCTTTATCCAGCGTCATTCCTTGTTCATAGGCTGACATCTTCGTAAACATCCGGCTCAGTAGTCCCGGTTTTTCAGAGCTAATTTCCACACGGGCGGTTCGGTCCTCACCCAAAATTTCATCCAGACCATAGCTAGTCTGGCCATGCCCAGCCCCATAGAAGATGGCCGCTTTATCGTTACCAGCCCGCTTGGCAATAAACTCAGCCAGAGGGCGGTCATCTGTAAAGATCGAGACTTTGCTGCCATCCGGCATCTTTGAGGTGTGCTTCTTCTCCAGATATTCCTCGAACGACACCATGCCGCCCTGCTGCGCATAATCCTCATAGGGGCGTTGGAGTGACTTCAGCTTGGCTTGGCGATGATCGGCACAATAGACTTTTATGCCATTTTCATGCGCCAGCTCCGCCATTTTCAGGAGCTGAACATTGAAAGGACGATCGCCCATCTCTGTCTCAAGCGCGCGCGGATGTTTCTTCTCCAACGTTTTATAAAAATCTTCAGCTTGTATTTTGCCAGCCAGATAGCGGTCCAGGCTGGGCTGCATATCCTGCGGCACTTCTAGAAACAGATGCTTTACACCGGCCTTTTTGAGTGCCTGCATGTTATCGGCCTGCGCAGCTGCCGAGATCACCGGCAATTCACGGTGTGACATATCCCCGATCAGCACAAACTGCTTCTGGCGCGCCAGCTCACCGAGGGTGTCAGCTAATTCCTTGCTCATGAAAAAAGGCTAGCGGAAAATGCTTAAACATTTCCACTAGCCTTTGATTTTAAAGGATAAATCAGTTCGAGAAGCGGTTGCTGCGCGGGAAGCCCTGCGGCGGCAGACGGCCAGCTTGTGCCCGCTCGCCCAGCCATTCCTTGATGGCGGTTTCGGTGCGCGTGCCACTGCCCGACTTCCAGCTGAGACCTTCTTTGAGCTTGAAGGTGGTGATGTCAGACAGGCCGCCATCCTTATACTTCTGCAAGGTAATGCCCTTGCCACGGCTCATCTCGGGCAGCTCGTTGAGGGCAAACACCAGCAGCTTGCGGTTTTCACCGATGACCGCCACATGGTCGCCCTTTACTTCGCAAATGGCGCGGGCTTCATTTGGCGTTTCCACATTCAGCACGACCTTACCGTTCTTGGTCTGCGCCAGCACATCATCCGACTTCACGCGGAAGCCACGGCCATCACTGCTGGCAATCAGATATTCCTTACCCGGCTCATACTTCATGACCGTGATAATGTCGGCATCTTCACCCAGCTCAATGGTCAGGCGCAGCGGGTCACCAAAGCCACGCGCAGACGGCAGATTATTGCAGCTGATGGTGTAAAAACGGCCATTGGTGGCAAAGGCAATGAGCTTGTCGGTCGTTTCGCACTTCACGGCAAAGCGCTCACGATCGCCTTCCTTGTGCTTCATATCCGACACGTCATCGATATGGCCCTTGGCGGCACGGATGAACAACTTCTCGGACAGCAGCACGGTGATCGGCTCACGCTCAATGAAGGCATCAACCGGCACATCCGCAATTGCTGGCGCATCGGCAAAGCTGCTGCGGCGCTTGCCCAGCGGGGTCTTGCTGCCGAACTTGTCTTTAATTGCCTTGATCTCGTCATCAATCTTGGCCCAGCGCTTATCCGGGTCAGCCAACAGTGCCTTGAGCTCGGCCCGTTCCGAGCGCAGCTCCTTGTCCTCGCGCTTGATCTCGATTTCTTCAAGCTTGCGCAAGGCGCGCAGACGCATGTTAAGAATGGCCTCAGCCTGATTTTCGGTCAGGGAGAACTTCTTCATCAGCACCGGCTTGGGCTCATCCTCAGTGCGGATGATGCGGATCACTTCATCCAGATTGAGATAGGCAATCAGGTAGCCACCCAGCACTTCAAGGCGGGCTTCAATCTTGCCCAGGCGATATTTGGAACGACGCTCCAGCACCACCTGACGATGGTCGAGCCAGCCCTGCAGCGCATCGCGCAGATTCATCACACGCGGCGTATTGTTGGCGTCCAGCACGTTCATGTTGAGCGAAAAGCGCGTTTCCAGATCGGTCACGCGGAACAGGCTTTCCATCATCAAGGCCGGATCAACATTGCGGCTCTTGGGCACCAACACCAGACGGATATCCTCGGCGGATTCATCGAGCACATCATCGACCAGCGGCAGCTTCTTGGCCTGCAGCAGCTCGGCAATCTTCTCGATCAGGCGCGACTTCTGCACCTGATAGGGAATTTCGGTGACGACAATCTGCCAGCCACCGCCCTTAAGCTCTTCCTTCTCCCAGCGGGCGCGCACGCGGAAACCGCCCTGCCCGGTCTTGTAGGCCTCAATGATGTTCTCGCGCGGCTCAACCAGCACACCGCCAGTCGGGAAGTCCGGGCCCTGCACAAAGCTGACCAGCTTTTCGATCGTGCTGTTGGGCGTTTTGATGAGGTGGCGCAGCGCGTCACACAGCTCCGGCACATTATGCGGCGGAATGGAGGTCGCCATGCCCACGGCAATACCTGCCGAGCCATTGGCCAGCAGATTGGGAAAGCCGGCGGGCATTACCATCGGCTCTTCGCCGCTTTCGTCATAGGTCAGGCGGAAATCAACGGCATCCTCGTCCAGCCCTTCCATCATCAGCTCGGCAATAGCGGTCAGGCGCGCTTCGGTATAACGCATCGCGGCGGCGTTATCGCCGTCGATGTTACCAAAGTTGCCCTGACCATCCACCAGCGGATAGCGCTGGGCAAAGTCCTGCGCCAAGCGCACCATGGCATCGTAAACCGACTGGTCACCATGCGGGTGGTATTTACCGATCACGTCACCTACCACGCGGGCCGATTTACGCGCTGGCTCGTTGGAGGCCAGACGCAGCTGGCGCATGGCAAACAGAATACGGCGATGCACGGGCTTAAGACCATCACGCACGTCCGGCAGCGAGCGGGACATAATGGTAGAAAGCGCATAGGCCAGATACCGCTCAGACAGGGCGGCGGAAAACGGCTTGTCGGCAATCAGGGCTGTTTCGCTCATGCTTCTTCCAACTCAAACAGGCGTTCGGTGAGCCGCTGGCGGGCGGCCGGTAATGGGATGTGATGTACTGCAAATACCGACCGTTCCAGAAAAAAGCCAGTCAGTTTCATGCCATCGCGCAGGGATTGTGCATCCACCTGCCCGTGACCGCACAGAAATGCCGGTAATTTAAGCAGCTTCTCTTTGTACGGCCCCGCCGCCGCAGCGGAAACTGCCCGCCCCGTGCGCGGGCTGACATAGCTCAGCGGCGAGTCGGGCGAATCAACTTCCCCGGTCAGCGCGCAGCAGGACAGGTCAATGCCATAGCCAACCTCACGCAGCAGGCCAAGTTCCCAGCGCACATAGGCATAGGGCCAAGCCGGGCTGCTGAGCGTATCAATCAGGGCCAGCAACCCCTCATAGACAGCGCCATGTGGCTCACGCTCGGGCAGCGCTGCATCGGCCACGGCACAGGCTGCCGTCAAGCCAGCCAGCGCCAGCGCATCATCCAGCACCGCTGCTGGATAGGGCGCGGCGGGCTCGATCGCATAATTTCCCAGCTGATCAGCCAAACGCGCGCGCCAATTGGCCTCAACCTGCTGGCCGGGCTGAATATAAGGGGCACGGCTGCGCGACTGCCCGCCGGGGAGCAATCCGGCATAACGGCCATGGTCGCGCGTGAGCAGGCTGACGACCGCCGATGTCTCGCCATGCGGGCGGGCGCTGAGTACGATGCCGTCATCCTGCCATTCAATCATCCCGCAGGAATGCCGGATTCAGCCGCCCCTGTCAAAGTGAATAGCTGGATCTGCGCCCGATAAACTTGACCGGGACAAACTCCAGCGGGCCGGGCTCGTCATCATCCCTAGGCGCAAGACGCGGCGCGGGCAGCTGGCGCTGACCTTCGATCGGGTTGGCGTCGATCACTTCCATCAGCTCTTTACGCGTTTGCTCGATCTGATCACTCAGCACCCGGTGGACTTGTGCATCCCCTGCCAATGTCGGGCGCGGTGGCGCCACCGACACACCCAAAAGATTGGGACGGCCGCTGGGGTTAAACGGCTGTGGCACCATGCTGGTCAGTACATCCTGCTGGAATGTACGGGCTACAGCCTGCATCTGGAAGTAGGCTTCGGTCAGGGTCTCAGTGGTCGCCTGTGAGGCAAACACTTTGCTGGCATAATCTCCTGCAACCTTGGATGTTGCCTCGATCATCCGCTCAAACGCCCCGATCTGCTGGTCAAGGATCGGGTTCTGCGGGCCGGAAATGGTAAAGCGCCCACAATATTCAGGCACAGTCTTCTGCTCAGCCCGCTGGCCCAGATAGGCATAATTATAAGCCTGCAGGCCCGGTGGCACATCTTCAACTGGAACTTTTACTTTATTGACACGGTAGGCGGGCACCTCGTCAGACGCGTGATTGGAAACGTATTGGCAATACTCACTGAAGAACGCGATTTTAACGAGCGCCAGCGCCCCTTGATACGAGGCTTCGCGCTGCAACTGCTTCATTTGCTCAAACGTCAATGTTGGTGGCTGTGCCGGAGCCTCAGCTGTTTGAACAGCCTGAGCTGTCTGTGTGCCAACAGCCAGCGCAGCAAATACACTGGCGGCTAATTTACGCCCATACTTCATCATGAACCTACCCTGTTTGTGTTTTATCAATTACGGGTAGGCTATCAGGCTGAACGCAGCTGAAAAGAGGAAAATTACAGCCCCGCGTGAATACGCAATTTTATGACTACAGCCAGCAGAACCGCAAAAGCCCCGGCCAGCATGGGCATAAAGGCAGCTGGGCCGAAGCAATCAAGCGCAACCCCGCCGAGCAGCGGCAACGTCAACATGCCCAAGGTATATGTCAGCATCAGGATGGAATTGGCTTCAAGCCGATCAGACGCCGGTACATAGCGCCCAACCGCCCCGGATGCTAATGAATAAACCGTATTCAGGCAGCCCCCCAGCAGGATAAAACCAGCCACCCAACCCGCCTTAAGTGGAGTTGGTTGCAACAAATACCAGCCCATAAAAATCGCCACTGCCATCCCTAAGGCAGCCAGCGCCAGCAGCACGCGTTCTGGCCGCAGCCGGTCGGCCAGCCAGCCGGAGATAATATTAAATGCCAGTCCGCCTATGGCCAACCAGAACACACCTTGTAGCACCATGGCTTCTGGCCAGTTCAAACGGGCCAGATAGACCGGCACCAGAATGCCGCGCGCCCCTTCCAGCCCGCCTGAAAGAAAACCGGCAACCACCGGCATGGGCGCTAATTGCCAGCTGCGCCAATGCACTACCGGATTATCCGCACTTAAGGCCGGATCCTTGCGAAGCGGCCACAACACAAGAGGAGAGATCAACAGAAGCCCAGCGATCAGCCAGAGCAGCACATCCGCTTGCGCTGAAAACCAGCTTAGAATGATGGGCGCCAATGGCATGGGCAAATACCAGATCACCATATACGCCCCAAGCGCCCGACCTAAAATGGCCTTCTCGCAGCGCACATTGATCCAGCTCTCGCCCGCGCCCCAATTGAGGGTAAAACCAACACCATAGATAAACCGGGCCAGCAGCATGACCGCCAGCACCGGCCACAGCGCAACAGCCCCAATCGATAGCGCTGCTATAACCGAGCCTGCCGCCATCACCACCCATGTGGGCCAGCGGCGCAGAACACCGGGCATGACAAAAATGGTGAGCAATAGTGCTAACCCGCTTGAGGTTGAGTTGAGGCTGATCACCCAGGCAGGTGCCCCCTGCTGGCCAAGCCACAACACGAGTATCAGCGGAAACAGAAAGGTGCTGACCGACAGGGGAAGCGTCATCCCCAGAACGGACAGCAGCCGGTTCATGCGTCGCCCAGCAGCCCCTGCTGACGCAGGAAGGCATTATCTTCCGACCAGTTTTCCTTCACTTTCACATGAAGGGTCAGATGTACTTTGCGCTCCAGCTCGGCTTCCATGGCCGCGCGGGCCTGCATGCCAATCTGCTTGATGCGGGCGCCATTCTTGCCCAGCACAATGGCGCGCTGCGTATCACGCTGTACATAGATAACCTGACCGACAACAGCCAGACCCGCGCTGCGCTCTTCCCAGCTCTCGGTCTCAACCGCTACCTGATAGGGCAGCTCCTGCGAGAGCTGAAGGAACACCTGCTCGCGGGTAATCTCCGCTGCCCACAGACGTTCGGGCATATCGGTGAGCTGATCTTCCGGATAATGCCATTCGCCTTCCGGTACGCGTGAGGCCACCAGCTTGGTCAGATCTTTCAGGCCATCACCAGTCGCGGCCGACACCATCATAACCTCGGTAAACTCGGACAGTGTCGTCAGTTCCTTGGTCAGTTCCAGCAGGCGGCCTTTGGGAACCGTATCCACCTTGTTGAGTACCAGAATGGCATTGCGCTTCTGGTCCTTGAGCCAGTTGATGATGTACTGGGTTTCCGGCGCCAGCGTCTTGCGCGAGACGTCCACCAGCAACAGGATAACGTCAGCCGATTTGGCGCCTTCCCAGGCCGCATCAACCATAGCGCGATCCAGCTTGCGGCGCGGCGCAAACACACCGGGCAGGTCAAGGAACACCAACTGAGCCTCGCCTTCCATGCAAATGCCTACCACACGTGCGCGCGTCGTCTGCGGCTTGGGACTGACGATCGAGAGCTTGCTGCCCGTCAGCGCATTGAGCAAGGTCGACTTGCCTGCATTCGGTGCGCCCAACAGCGCGATAAATCCACAATAATTCTTCTTTGCCATTATTTTGTCTCCAATGATTCCAATAAAATAGTTGCCGCTGCCTGTTCGGCCTGACGTTTGCTGCTGCCCTGCCCGATGGCAGAGTGGCCGGTTGCCAGACTTACACGCACTTCAAAGACCGGTGCATGTGACGGCCCGGCCTGACTGATGACCTCATACTGCGGCAATTGCGGGCTGCGCGCCTGCGCATATTCCTGCAGCGCCGTTTTAGCATCGCGTGCCGCTGTAGGCGCCGCTTCAATACGTTTGCCCCACAGGCCTAAAATAACCTGACGCGCTGCATCCAATCCGGCATCAAGATAGATGGCGCCGATCATGGCTTCCAGCGCGTCCGCCACGATATTATCGTTTTTAACGCCACCACTGCCACCTTCATTGGAAGCAATCACCAGATGATCGGGCAGCCCTGCCTCACGCGCAATGACCGCCAGCGTGGTTGCCCGCACCAAGGAAGCCAAGCGGCGCGAGAGCGAGCCTTCGGCCTCTTGCGGAAACTGTTTGAACAGCTGATCCGCCATGACCAGACCCAACACACGATCGCCCAGAAATTCCAGACGTTCAAACTCGGCAACTGTATCCGGACGACGCCCCGGTGCACTGGGATGACGCAAGGCAGCAACAGCCAGTTCCGGACGCTGGAACGTATAACCAAGGAAACGGCTGGGAACTGCGGCTGAACTCATTACTGCACGCTACCAATCAGCCGATCCCAGCGCACGCCATTCACCCAGGTCCAGGGCTGGTAAATATGGAACTCGTCATTAATCGAGAAGAAGCGCCAACGCGCCGGGCCCAGCACATTCTCAGCCGGCACAAAGCCAACCTGCTGCATCACCCGGCTGTCGGCCGAGTTATCGCGGTTATCACCCATCATGAAATAATGGCCGGCCGGAACGGTATAGACCGGGGTGTTGTCCAGCGGCTCTTCATCTGACAGTTCGATGATGTCGTGTTTCACACCACCAGGCAGCATTTCAACATAACGCTTGAGCACCTGCTGCTCACCATAGCCCCCCATGGCGTTATAGGTATCGACATATTCACGTTCAACCTTTTCACCATTGATGAACAGGCGGCCATTGATAACCTGTACGCGGTCACCCGGCATACCGATCACGCGCTTAACGTAATCAATGCTTGGATTGGTCGGCAAACGGAAGACCACAATGGTTCCACGCGCCGGGCCACCGGCTTCCCCACCCGGCCACCAACGGCCTTGAATGGGCGCCGCGCCAAACGGGAAAGAATAGCGGGAATAGCCATAGCTGTATTTGCTGACAAACAGATAATCGCCCACCAACAGGTTGGGCAGCATGGAACCGGAAGGGATATTGAACGGCTCAAACGCAATACTGCGAATGAACAAGGCCAGCAGCACGGCATAGATGATGGTCTTGATCATCTCCACCAGACTATCCGGCTTTTCCTTGACCACAGGCGGCACACCGGGGGGCGGCACGGCTTGAGGCGGAATAGAGGAAGAATGTTGGGTTTGATCGGTCATGGCTGGGTATCCGGCAAGGCTTCAATGATCACGAAAGCCGAGGCGTATGGAAATTCATCGCTCAAACTCACATGAACCACAGCTTTATGCCCGATTGGCGTGAGCGCGGCAAGGCGCGCTGCAGCCGCACCAGTCAGTTCAATCTGCGGCTGGCCAGCCGGGCCGTTGACCACGCCAATCTCGTTCCAGCGGGCCTGTGCGCCAATGCCCGTCCCCAGCGCCTTGGCCAAGGCCTCTTTGGCGGCAAAGCGGCGCGCATAAGTTGGCAGCGGATTGGCCTTCGCGGCGGCGCGGGCCTGTTCCTGCGCGGTATAGACCCGGGCCAAAAAGCGCGCGCCAAAGCGGGTCAGGGTGTCCTGCAGGCGGCGCATATCGGTCTGGTCGTGGCCAATGCCTAAAATCATGGCAATTTCACCCCAACATGGGGGGCTGACCCGCTCAATCTCAAAGTGAAAACGCGCAAAAACATGTCGTTAGTTAGCAGAATGCCCCGCTCCAACACAAGTTTTGTGCGCAACCGGGACCGGATAAGCCAAAACTAACTATTTTTAGGCCCATTCCCCGAAGGTAAAGCCGCCCGGCGGCTCGGCGCACCCTCCACCGCATGGCGCTGCTGATTAAGCACGCTGCGATAGCGCTTGGCGTCATCATCCCGGCCGGCCAGCTCATAAGCCCGGCACAAACGAGACATCAGGCGGCTGTCATGGCGGGACATGCCCACCAGCACCTCCAGACGCTCAACCGCCTGCCCCGCATGCTGCTGAGCCAGCTCATCTAGCCCCTGCGCGGCACATTGCACGCGCATATGGCCATGGAAAATCGCGGACTGGTCGATGGGCTCACTATTCTTGGGCTCCAGCTTCTTCCAGCGCAGCAAGGCTTCATCCACCTGCCCGGCATGATGGCTGATCTGAACACTGTCTTGACGTTCAACGGCACGATCACACATGACGCGGTGCCAGCGGGCAATCGCCTGCAACGCATCCACATCATCTGCCGCCACCTGCTTAAGGGTGCTGATATGGCCAGCAATTGCCTCTGGCTGGCGTTCCAGCTGAAGGCTGACAATCTGCTTGAGAACCGGCAGATTATCCGGCTCCAACGCCAAGACCTGTTCATAATGCGTCACGGCATCGGCCAGATTATTCTGGTCTTCATAATGCTCGGCGAGCGCATGGATCAAACGCGGCTGCTGTGGAATACGGGCAATGCCGCGCACCAAGGTCGCTTCAGCCTGACGGGTATTGCCCATTTTGTTCATCAAAACTGAATAAGCCAGAACAGCGGTGGTGTCCTTGTCATCCAGACGTATAGCCTGTTTGAGCAGCGGGTATGCGCCATTCAGGTCGTCATCCTTCAGCAGCGTGATCCCTTCAGCCAAAAGATGCATAGGATCCTGCCGGTTAGCTTGATGTCGCGCACTGGCCTGTGCGCGCATGGCATCGGCCTTGTCAGCCTCGCCGGTTGCATCAAAGACCCGCGCCAGCAAACTGGGCGCTTCACGATCCCGCGGATTAAGCTGGCACGCTTCTTCCAGTGCCGTTTGCGCGTCTGTCAGACGTGACTGCGCCGTATAGACCCGGCCTTTGGCTTTAAGAAATTGGGCATAGTCACGCGCGTCTGGCCGTACCGCGCCCCAACGCGGATTGACCGCATCCAGCACCTGCCCGGCTTCATCGGCGCGGTTGAATTCAAGCAAAGCTGACGCCAACAAAGAGACCCGGCCCAGAGTAAAGCTGGTCACCTTCAAACGGCGCGTTGTCGCCCGCGTATTGAACACCGCCGAAATACTGCCTTCACGCACATCCCATTGCGGCTTGATCGCGGCCAGCCCGCGCTGGGCCATATCCACATCAGCGTTATTCAGGCCTTGCCCAATGCGGGCCACATGTGCCAGCTGCACCAGCGCAGGCTTACGCGCATGTACTGGCTGACTGTCAAGCACGGCCAAGGCCCGCCCCGGCCGTTCCAAGGTCAGCCAATGGGTGGCCAAGCGCTGCACGGCGACACCACCTGCTTCTGTTGAATCAACTAGCGGCTCCAGAACCTTGACCGCATCCCGCACCTGACGGGTGGCCGCCAGTGAATGCGCCAGCGCCAGACCAAAGCGCGCACCTTCCTTTTGCAGCGGTTGCAGCAAGCGGATGGCATCGTGATGATTGCCTGCCTCTTGCAACGCGGTAGTAAACTTGTTCAGACGGGTCAGGGTTTGCGTAGGGAGTTTCTGCGGGCGGCCTAATTCCTGTTTAAACAGCAAGGTACGCGAAAGCGCGCTCATCAGCTTGCGGTCCGGCTTGCGCAGATCGCCGCATTCAAGCCGCAGCAGGATATCGGCCAGATTGGTTTGCCCAGCCTGCTGCTGCTGACGCTGTTTGCGCTTTTCCCGGCGATGGTCAGAGGTAGCCGCCACCACATCCGGCACGTGCTGAACTTTATACCGGCGCACCGGCTTTGCCTGCTGTGACGGTGCAACCTCACGCTGTTTAGCCGCATTCGCCTGTTCGGCGCGCGCAGACAAGCGCTGCATGAAACCGGCACGTTCCTCACTCATGATGTTGGCGATGCTGAGCTGATTGCCGAGCGCCGTCTGTGTTTTGTTTTCCCGGCGCAGATGGTTATGGATCTGGCGGGCATAATCGCGTAGCGCGCGTTCTTTACCTGCAACGGTGGTGGGCACACGCCGGGGCGAACGTGGCGGCACGGGCGTCTTGTCAGACGAAGGCGATGCCGATTTATCTGCTGCGTGCTGTGGTGCCGTCCGGCTGGTTTTACCCGTCATTGATTGCCCCCTGCCCTAGACAGCTCATAGCTAATCCGGGGCAGGAAAGGCAATGCAAAAATGGGGTGGCGGCAGGAAAACGTACTTGAATTTCAGCCCTGACCGCGCGTGCGGTCCACAGCGTTAATCACCGGTGTGGCGCGCAGTGCCGCCATAATGTCGTTAAGATGCTTCACATCCGACACATCAATATCAATCTGCATCTCAAAGAAATCCTGCGAGCGGTTGGTAAATTTCAAATTATTAATATTACCACCGTTCTTGCCGATGACTGTCGCGATGGTACCCAGCGCGCCCGGCTCGTTAGCCACCGTTACGTCAATACGCCCAACCACATCGTTATTATTGGACTGATTGTCCCAGGCAATATCCAGCCAGCGTTCCGGCGTTTCGGCAAAGGCTTCCAAGGTTTCGCAATCAATAGTGTGCACCGTGACGCCCTTACCAGTGGTCACAATCCCCACAATACGGTCCCCCGGGAGCGGATGACAGCAACGGGCAAAGTGAATGGCCATACCCGGGATCATGCCACGGATGGCCACCGGCATGTTCTCGCCGCTCTTGGCCAGCGCCGTCTTCTTCTTGGCGTCGGCATCCGGCAAAGGCGAGAATCGATGCCCCGGGAACACCGCTGTGAACAGCTCGCGTGCTGTACTCAGGCCGGCGCCAACGGCGGCTAATGCGTCATCCACCTCTTCATATTTGAGGCCCTTGATGGCGCCTTCAATGGCCTTTTCGGTATAATCATAGCCTTCCTGACGGAAGATTTTTTCCATCATGGCCTTACCCAGCGCCGCATACTGATCGCGCTGTTGGGTCCGAATATATTTGCGGATACGCGCGCGCGCCTTGCCAGTGACAACAAAGCGCTCCCATTCCGGCGAGGGCGTTTGCGCCTTGCTGGTAATGATCTCGACCTGGTCACCGTTACGCAGCACCGAGCGCAGCGGCACCATGCGGCCATTGACCTTAGCGCCCACGCAATGGTCGCCCACCGCGCTATGCACCGCATAGGCAAAGTCCACCAAGGTAGCGCCCCGCGGCAAGGCCACAATCGCGCCCTTGGGCGTAAAGCAGAACACCTGATCCTGAAAGAGCTCCAGCTTGGTATGTTCCAGGAACTCATCCGGCTTGTGCGATTGATCGAGAATGTCGAGCAGTTCGCGCAACCAGCGATATTGCTGATGATCGCCGGCTGGCTTGCCTTCCTTATAAGCCCAGTGTGCCGCCACACCGAGCTCGGCGATATCATGCATGTCCTGTGTGCGGATCTGCACTTCTACACGCTGACTGGCCGGGCCAATAACCGTGGTATGCAGGGAGCGATAACCGTTAGGCTTTGGTGTTGAAATATAATCCTTGAAGCGGCCCGGCACGACCGGGAAATGCGAATGGATAATACCCAGCGCATGATAACAAGCGCCAATATCCTTCACGATGATGCGAAACGCCATGATGTCGGAGAGCTGCTCGAAGGTCACATCCTTCTTCTGCATCTTCATCCAGATCGAATAAGCGCGTTTCTCGCGGCCAAATACCTTTACATCCGTCAGGCCGCCCTCGGCCAAGGTCTCAAGCAGCCCTTCAATAATTTTGGGCACTGTGTCGGCGCCATGCTCGCGCAGCAGCTCCAACCGCGCCTCAATCGAGGCCTTGCCTTCCGGATTAATAAAGCCAAAGCACAGATCTTCCAGCTCATCCTTGATCTGATGCACACCAATACGCTCGGCCAGCGGCGCATAGATTTCGATGGTTTCCATCGCCTTCTTGCGGCGCTTTTCCTCACTGGGAATGTGGTGCATCGTGCGCATATTGTGCAGACGGTCAGCCAGTTTGACCAACAGCACGCGAATATCCTCGCTCATGGCCACCAGCAGCTTGCGGAAATTCTCGGCCTGCTCGGCGCCCTTCTCCTGCAGCTCCAGCTTCCCCAGCTTGGTTACACCATCAACCAGACGGGCGATGTCCTTACCAAAAAGCCGCTCGATTTCACTGAGCGGCTTACCGGTATCTTCAACAACGTCATGCAACAGCGCGGTGCAGATGGAGGCTGTATCCAGCTTCATCTCGGTCAGAATACCGGCAACTTCTAGCGGATGCGAAAAATAGGGATCACCCGAGGCGCGCGTTTGCGAGCCATGCGCCATCATGGCATAGACATAAGCGCGATTAATCAGGTCTTCGTCGGCGTCGGGGTCGTAAGCTTTGACGCGTTCGACAAGTTCGTATTGGCGGATCATGCGCCTAATTTAGCGCAATCCGCATAAAAGGAAATTTAAAATCAGCAGCAAGAGAGCAGATCACCAGATCTGCCCCCGAGAATATCAGGCTGTCAGGTTGCGTGAACGACGGTCTGCGTCCAGCGCCTTCAAACGCTGGGCCAGCTCCTTCGGCTCAAAGCCCAGCTTTTTGCCAGAATGGCGATGATCCAACACACGCAGCGCATCAACCGGGCGCTTGGATAGCATACCGACAGCTTCGGTTTTCCCGATATTATAGCCAGCCATAACATCCTTCACAGCGGCTGGCGTCACCGCGAGCTGCAGGCGGCCATTATCCAGCGGCCGGACAGCCAGCAGCGGCGGCTTGGGGCCAGCCAGTTCTTCGAAGCTGACAACAAGATGGCGGGAAGCGTGATTTTCGATAATTGCGAAGTAATCAGTATCATCACGAGGACGCATAGCAGTCTCCTTCCCTATGGGGGCCAATTTAAAACCCGAATAAAACGCGGGCTTACTCTTCGTCGGCAGCATCGTCAGCGGCGTCATCGCCACCGATCATGTCATCGGCGTCGTCTTCATCGTCGCCTTCCATGCTCATGCCTTCCGGCAGCGCTTCGCCTTCCGGTACCGCATTGCCCTGATAACCGGTTTCACCAGCCATCAGTTCAACAATTTCTTCTTCCGGCGCATCAACTTCGGCCGGGCGCTGGTGACGCTGGATCAGCTCTTCACGCAGATTGTCGAGCACAACCTTCTCTTCAGCGATTTCGCGCAGAGCCACAACCGGGTTCTTGTCATTATCGCGATCAACCAGAATTTCCTGACCACCGTGAATATCGCGGGCGCGCTGCGCGGCCATCATGACCAGCTCGAAGCGGTTGGGAACGAGCTGTACGCAATCTTCAACGGTAACGCGGGCCATATTGGTGATACTCCAACGGGTTAGGATTTAAATCGGTCTGATCAATATAGAACAGGCAAGGCCAAGGCTGCAACACAAAGTTAAGGTTAATTAACCATTTGTCATCAGTACGTTAGGCAATTTTAGCGGACGAGTACTTAATAAAAGCCATCACGGCCTACTCATCCCGTCCCTTATTCTTCATCACGCGGGCTTTTTCGCGCTCCCACTCACGCGCCTTGATGGCTTCGCGCTTGTCGGCCTTCTTCTTACCCTTCGCCAGCCCCAGAGTCACTTTAGCCCGGCCACGCGCGTTAAAATGAATATCCAGCGGTACGGCAGTCATGCCGTCTTTAGTCACCGCGCCGATCAGCTTGTTCAGCTCATTCCGGTGCAGCAGCAGCTTGCGCGGGCGGCGGGGCTCATGGCTCTGCCCTTTGGCGGCCAGGCCATATTCGGGAATGTGCGCATTGAACAAGAACAGCTCACGCCCCTTTTCGGTCGCATAGGATTCCGTAATCTGGGCTTTACCCGCACGCAGGGCCTTAACCTCTGTCCCTTTCAGCTCGATACCGGCTTCAAGGGTCTGCTCAATGAGGTAATCATGCCGGGCCTTGCGGTTTTGGGCCGCCAGCTTGTAGCGCTCGGGATCATGTTCTTTAGGGTTCGACATAGGATAATACTGTTCTCTTACGATACGGCTTTAAGGGCAACCGGCGTAATGGCCGCCTGCTGCAAGGCGTCATCCACCCGGCTACGCGCGGCGGCAGACGCTGAAACCAAGGGCAAGCGCACATCTGGCGCCGCCAAACCAAGAACCGACGCTGCATACTTAACCGGCGCCGGGCTGCTTTCGCAAAACAGGGCGGCGTGCAGCGGCATCAAGCGATCACGCAGCGCTGCCATTCCCGCCAGATCACCCGCCAACCAGGCCTGATGTAAATCCACACACAAGCGCGGCGCAATATTGGACGTAACCGAAATCACGCCATGGCCGCCTTGGGCATAAAACGCAGCTACGGTGGCATCTTCCCCGCTCAGCTGGATAAAGTCAGGGCCGATTTCCGTGCGTACACGCAGCGGACGCGCCAGATCAGCCGTGGCGTCCTTCACGCCGGCAATGCGCGGAAGCGCAGCCAGACGAGCCAGCGTTTCCACACTCATATCCACCACCGAGCGGCCCGGGATGTTGTAGATAAAGATCGGCAGGTCAGTTGCATCATGCACGGCTTTAAAATGCTGATACAGGCCTTCCTGAGTCGGCTTGTTATAATAGGGTGTGACAATCAGCGCAGCCTGCGCGCCGGCCTTGGCCGCAGCGCGGGTACGCTCAATCACATGATGGGTATTATTGCTGCCAGTCCCAGCCATGACCGGCACGCGGCCTGCCGCAATTTTCAGGGCTTCAGCCAGCAGCGCATCCTGCTCGGCGTCGCTTAGGGTTGGCGCCTCGCCGGTGGTGCCATTTACCACCAGACCATTGATGCCCTGTGCAATCTGCCACTCGACGAAGCGGCCAAACGCTGCCATATCAACTGCATCACCTTTGAAAGGCGTCAACAGCGCGGTCAGGACTCCAGTAAACATGCGGGGCATCGGTAATTCTTTGGACATGGTTTCGGTTGTAGCGCGCGCGCGCGCGGGCAGCAAGCACTCCCCGCTTATCTCTTCATTTATATTGGCTTTTCTTATCAGCCTCCCCCTCCCCGCACAGGCCGATTTGAACGCCAATCAGCTCGCCACGCTGCGCGCTGCCTACAGTAACGTCAACAGCCCCAGCGCCACGCTGGCCCTCTCGCAAGTGCGCCAGCTGGGTAATCCGGCGGCAGCCGCCATGATCCAGTGGCTTTACCTGCAGCGCCCGGACAATAGCGCCAGTTTTGAAGATTACGCCACTTTTCTGGCCAGCTACCCAGACTGGCCGCGCCGCCAGATTTTAGCCAACCGCGCCGAAGAAGTGCTGCAGGGCGATGAAGATGCCAGTTTGGTCGCCAGTTTCTTTAAAGCCAATCCGCCCACTTCGGTTACCGGGCTGAATGCGTATGTGCTGGCGCTGCGCCAGACCGGTCAGGCCGAGGCTGCCAATGCCGCCATCAGCACTTTCTGGCGCACGGCCACATTAGAGCCAAGTGAGCAGCGCGATGTCCTGAGCCGCTATCGCGGCCAGATCAGCGGCGCCGACATTCAAGCCCGCGTTGACCGTATCATGACCGGTGGCTATGGCGCGTCTGACCTGCCCCAACGCCGCGCCTTGCTGAGCAGCATCCCGCAAAGCGAGGGTAGCCGCGCCGCTAATGAAGTGCGTTTTGCGATCATTCAGGAAATCCGGGCTACACCGCGCGGTCAGGTCAGCGCTACACAGCGCGCGCGCATGGAACAGCTGGTTAAAACCGTTCCGGCCGCCGCCCGTCAGGACAGTGGTTTTATCTATGACTATGCCCGCTGGCTGGATTATGCCGATCAGCCGGAAAAGGCTGCCCAGCTGCTCAACGAGCATCCGGAACATCCTCATGGCGACCCGGCCTATCTGTTCCGTGTGCGGGATTCTATTGCCCGCGACCTGATTGAAAAAGGCCAAGGCCAATTAGCCTATCAAGTCGCCAGCGCGCATGGCCTGACACCCGACAGTGAGCAAACCTACCGCGATGCTGAATGGATGGCCGGCTGGATTGCCCTGCGCTTTGTTGGGAACCCCGAAAAAGCGTGGACGCATTTTCAGCAGCAATATAACAGCTCCACCGCGCTCATCTCGCGCGCGCGCGGCGCGTATTGGCTGGGCCGCACCGCCGCCGCCAGCGGCAAGCCGGATGTAGCGCAGCAATGGTACAAGGTTGCGGCTAACACCAGCGCCACCACCTTCTATGGCCAGATTGCCGCCCTGCAGCTCAGCTCGCAGGTACATATTGAACCGCCCATGGCCGCCCCCCCTGCTGCGTCAGAGCGCACCGCGTTTAATAACAAGCCTCTGGTTCAGGCGGCGCTGCTCGCGCATCAGCTCGGTGCAGATGATCTGGTTAAATCCTTCATGCTGGCGCAGGCTAACACCGCCAAGACGCAGGCCGAAGCCACCCTCACCCTCAAACTGGCTGACCGTATTGGCAACCACGCAATCGCTACCTTTGCGGCCAAGCGGTTGGGCGCACAGGGTTTTGCTATCGGCCGTGAAGGCTATCCGGTCTTGCGCATGCGCGTACCGCAGCAGCCGGAATCTGCTTTGATCCACGCCATCATCCGGCAGGAAAGCACCTTTGATGCACAGGCCCGCAGCCCCGCTGGCGCGCTGGGCCTGATGCAGCTGATGCCTGCCACCGCCCGCCGTCAGGCCAGCAAAATGGGCATCCGACGCCATACCGACGCCATGCTGCAAGATAATCCCGGCCATAATGTGCAGTTGGGCAGCGCCTATCTGCAGGGCTTGCTGGATGATTTTGACGGCTCGTATATTCTGGCAGCAGCTGGATATAACGCCGGCCCCAATCGCGCCAAGGAGTGGGTTGGCCGCTTTGGCAGCCCCACACAGCCCAGCCTGCCTTTTGCCAGCACAAGCGAACAGGAACCACCCCTGTGGCGTACACTGGACTGGATCGAGATGATCCCGTTTGCTGAAACGCGCAACTACGTCATGCGGGTGAACGAGGCCGTATCAGTCTATCGCGCGGTGCTGGTTGGCAAACCTGCACCACTCGCACTGGCCCGCAATCTCAGCCGCTAGAACGGCGTTACGGTCTACAGTTAGATGTTGTTGTCAAACCGCAGACGCGGCGACTGCACACTGGGCGCAGCTGGCTTGACCTCGTCAAACTTGGGCTGCACGCCCTGACCTTCAAGGGTCTGCACAACGGGGCTGGCACTCAAGGCTTGCCAATAGCCATCAAGGTTAGGCAGTGGCGAGCTCATGACCGGCCTCATCATATTTACGCAAATGACATTCAAAACCTTCAACCGGGCGACCATCATGCAAGCGCACCAGCATGATCTTGCGCGCCCATTTCAAATGCTGGGCAAGCTGGTCATTCACCGGGGTTTCCAGCGCACGGGCTTCACCATCGTCAAACACGATGGATAATTGGCGCGCGCTTGTCTCGTAGCGAACCCACATGGGGTTCGCAGCAAACGGCGCGTCGTGTGCAATACACGGTGCCACACGGTTGCTGGCAATGAGATCGATATTCATCCAAAACATCCTGACTGCAATAATGCGAATTAGACTCGCTTGCCCTCAACATGCCCCAAATTGCTTACTAAACGGTGAATCTTAACGAGAACAGACACCGAATCGGTGCGCGTATCCCTTTGAAACAGCGCAATCTTAACCAGCTGTTTACCAAAATAAAAAGGCGGCCGAAGCCGCCTCTTTAACCACAAAAGCGCGTAGGTCTTACGCGCCTTCCATTTCCTCAACTTCAGTCTGCGGCGCATTCTCACGGCGCGGGCGGCTGATATAAGGGGCCAGATCAACCAGATCAATAAATGTGTCAGCCTGGCGGCGCAGTTCATCGGCCACCATCGGGGTCTGGCTACGCATGGTGCTGATCACGGTGACACGTACTGCCTTGCGCTGCACGGCTTCCAGCAGCGAGCGGAAGTCCCCGTCCCCGCTGAATAGAACAGCGTGATCGATCCGGTCGGCAATTTCCATCATATCAACGGCCAGTTCAATATCGACATTGCCCTTGATCTTGCGGCGGCCCATGGAATCCGTGAATTCCTTGGCTGGCTTGGTCACCATGCTAAAGCCGTTATAATCCAGCCAGTCTACCAGCGGGCGGATCGGTGAATATTCCTGATCATCCAGCAGCGCGGTGTAGTAGGTCGCGCGGATCAGATTGCAGCGCGACTGGAAGAACTCCAGCAGCTTTTTATAATCGATATCAAAAGCCAGCGCGCGCGCCGCCGAATAGAGATTGGCGCCATCAATAAAAATCGCGACCTTTTCGGTAGGATAAAACTTCATGATAATCCCCAGATATGAAATGCCCGTTCAATGCAGGCAGTCTAGACATTACCTAAGGCAAGAGCAAGGGCCTTGCAAAAGGTTAAAGGTAATAAAATTAGTGGGTTACGCCTGACCACCTAGGGCTGTGAAATCTGCCGATTCTGCGACTTTAAATTGACGCGTTCGGCCAGATCACCCCAATTGCGCAAATTCAGGAACAGGGCAAAAAAGGCTGTTGGCTCGGCTGGCGCAATGGAAACCGTCAGCTCACCCGGATTGAGCAGGAAGCTACCAATAGACTTATATAGCTGGCTAATCCGCTGCGCCCCGGGCCCGGTTAAAGTGGTGTCAGGCTGCAGGCCGTAGATGCGCTGTTCAACATAAACGGCGGGAGCAATCTGCAGCCGGTCTGCTTCTGCCTTGATATAACGCTTAATCAGCCCCTGCTCACGCACGCTGATCTCGGCATTGACCAGCAACGAGGGCATGGTCTGTGTTGCAGCCAGCATGGGCGATACATAATTCTCGATCTGGATATTACCAATCCCGGCGCTGAGCGTCAGACTCAGCATATTCTCAAGATCGACCGATGCTGGCTGCACATGCAGCTGGCGCGTGGCCGGATCATATTGGGTCACGAGATTAAACGTGCCGCTCACATCCTCATAACCGGTTTTAGTTAGCAAGCCGCGCCACTCCTCCGGAATAAGCGCAACCGGCATATTCTTCACCGTGCCTGATAATTGGCTGCTGGTTGTAATGCCGCTGGCATTACCCTCTGCGGTAAACGTGATTGAAGCGCGCGAGGAATTATCCTCACCATTCTTACCCAGCATCACATCCGTCGCCGTGGCCGACTGGATTGCCGCGCGCGCAAAGGGGGCAAACAGGTTGATCTTGCCATAGCCGTCCATCAACCGATCCACCGCCACCATCTGCGCATTCAGCATTGCAACTTTTACGCTGTTAAATTCGCCATAGAGCGGATCCGGCGTCGATGCTGCCAGCCCCTTGAGTTCGGCCTGCTGCAACAGCCCGTCTTTAAACCCACCCAATACGGCCTCATCAGCAGCAATTGTGCGGGCGGGCACGGTCTTTTGAATCTGAATCTGACGCGCGGTTAAACCCGCGAATGAACCAGCTTTCCAGTCAATTCGCCCTTGCAGCAACTGGTCAAGCAGGTGATAGCCCGGCTGGTCAACCTCAACAAATTGCGCACTGGCACTCACCGGGCCTGTGATGGCCAGATTACCCAGCTCAACATGCCCTAATTTAATGTCATGCCGGCTGACCCATGGCAGCCCCGAAATCACCAGACGATCTGCCGTAACCGTAATGGCCGGTTCCTGCCCGCTCGCCGCCTTAAACCCGCTTAAAACAACCTGCCGGTGCAGCAAACTGGTCTGCATATCCGCATACGTCAGGCTGGCGCCTGCCGGTAAACGGGCCGACAGCTGAGCCATGGCCTGCCGCGCCGTCCAGGAGAGCAGCTGCTCAGCCCCCCACCACGCGCCTACGCAACCGCCGATAATCATCAGCAGGGCCAACAGCTTTTTCATCCCAGAGCACTCCGCACTTGAAAGCTACGACAATCAGGCCGTACAATAGCGCGAGAATGCATGACTGCAAGCACCCGAACAAAGGATGAGGCAGAATGACAACCGCAGCTCTTTTAATTTTAACGACGGCGCTGATGATACCGGTCGCCGCAAGCGCGCATCCGATGCCAGCTGCACACGCGCTCCTGCAGCAGCAATTGAGCCAGCCGGTGATTCGTGTTGCCAACAAAACGCCCCAAATCAAAATCCAGCCTTTCACCCTCGACAAGTTCATTGAGAACATGAAGGCGGGCGCCCCCTTTATCGTTTTTACGTCACGCATGGGCGACCCCATCAGCACGCAACAAGAGCCTCCGCTCGAAGTCCTGCTGAATGATAATAAATTTGACCAGCTGAGCGCATTAAAACTGGATATTGACGCGCAGCCGGATGACGCCCTCAAACTCTATGTTGATAAGCCCGGCATGATCATGATCTATCGGGATGGCAAAGAAGTAAGCCGCACCACCAATGTCACGGATTCCAACAAGATCAATCAGATGGTGACGGATGTCCTGAATACTGCCCCTGCGCCCGCCATCACCTTGCCCGAATAACTAACACCACTATATAAGGCTGCATGAGCAACAAACCGGTTCACAATAGCTGCCTGTCGCCCCTTGCGTTCCATGTCCTGCGCGAGCATGGCACTGAGCGGCCTTTTTCCAGCCCGCTGAATGACGAAAAACGCAGTGGCAACTTCTTCTGCGCTGGCTGCAACCATCCGCTTTACACCAGCCAGACCAAATATGAGAGCGGCTCTGGCTGGCCCAGCTTTTGGGAGCCGCTGCCCGGTGCCATTGTGACCCGCACAGACAGCAGCCACGGCATGATCCGCACCGAGGTACTTTGCGCCCAGTGCAGCGGCCATTTGGGCCACGTCTTTGAGGACGGCCCGGAGCCGACCGGCCAGCGCTATTGCATGAACGGCGCGGCCCTCACCTTCAAGCCAGACTAAGAAGCGGGCTTATGTTGGGCATGCGCAGCTGGTGCCCACCGGGCGGTAAACCAGCCGCTGGCTGACCTCTCCCACACCTTGCGCGCAATCACCCGGTAAGGTGCCATAGTCGGCCCGGCGCGGCAGATGCGTGATGGCTTTAAAGCTCTGATCCGGCTGCACGGCAAAAATATTGGCCTCACGCAGATCATAGATCCAGCCATGCACACGCACACCGGCATGGGGATAGAGGTCCTGCACAAACTCGTTCATGCGCTGGGTTGCAACGCGAACGCCATGATATTCCAGTGCGCGTCGATGCTCAGCCGCGCTCGGCGCACGGCCATGCTTTTCAGCAAACAGGGCAAAGGCCTGATGCGGCAGGTCAGCAAACTCGTTCAAGAGATGCTGCAGATAACGATGATGACTTTGATGGCCTTTGGCCATCGCCAGCAAGCCGCCCATGGCGCCACATTCGGTATGACCGAACTGAACCAGATCCTTCACGCCCAGCTCGCCCACCGCATATTCAATTGCGCTCCAGTTGGCTGCGGTGATTTCACCCCGGCGATGCGGCGCTAAAAACGCGCCCGGACTGGCGACAGAGAAAATGTCACCTGGCTGCGGGCGGAACAGCACGCCCTGATGCGCGCGGGAATCCGAACAGCTGTTAAACAATGTACTGACCCGGCCAGACTGGCCCTGATCAATCAGCTGCTGCGGGCACTTGCTCTGCTCCTGCGGACAGGCGCGGCAATCATAAATCTCAGGGTGGGTTTCATGGGCAAAGCGGGTCAGGAATGTATCGAGTTCCGGGTTGCCTTGGGGCGTAATGCGCTGATCAATAGACGAACGGGTATCAGTAACTGGAATAATCTTGATTGTTCTCATTTTCCTTATCCCCTTCCCTTGAAGGGGCCTTCTTCTTCGACGTTTCAACGCAGGCGGCTTAGACCCGGTTAGCCCCGCCGTTGAAGTGCCAGAATGTCGCAGATTTCACACCGCGTTTGTGCTGTTTATATCTTACACACAGCTTAGCGCCGCCATTTACGCGCTTATGAATTCAAACGGAAAAAGCAGAATGCAGCCATGCAAATGCGGCATGGACGAAACGCAGGATATACGCGTGATTACGATACGGAAGAAAGCGGCTCTGCATCAATCAGACGGCGCGCACCACGTGCCAGCAGCTCACGCGCCGCCTGCTCGCCCAGTGCGGCCGGATCATCCGTACTCGCCTGCTGGCAGGTGGTGGTCAGCCATTCACGGCCATCAGGGTCAGATACCCACGCCTCCAGCTGGCGCATGCCATGACCCTCAATGCAGTGACCGGCAATCGCCGCATAGCAATTGCCCTCCAGCACGCGCAGCAGGCGGCGCTCGGCCGACACTGCCCGATCCGTCGAGCTGGAATGAACCACCTTGAGGAACGCGCATTTCTGTGCGTCAGCCTTGCGCACTTGCAGGCTCATCACACCCTGCCCGACGGCGGGCAGCATTTCCTCGGCTGAATAAACATGGCTTGCATGGCTCTGCAGGCCCAGACGGTGCAGCCCGGCATAGGACAGCACCATGCCGTCAAACTGCGCTTCGGCGAGTTTACGCATGCGCGTATCAACATTACCGCGCAGCGGAATGATCTTGGCCTGCGGGTATAGACGATGCAAAAACGCCTTGCGACGCGGCGAAGATGTGGCCAGCGTTAGCCCCGCACCATCGGTCGGCAGCGCTAAACCTTCGCGCATGATGAGCGCATCGCGCGGGTCTTCGCGCTCAAAAAAGCAGGTCATCTCAAGGTCGGGATGCATGTCCACATCTCCCGGCACGTCCTTGAGCGCATGAATGGCGCAGTCAATCTCACCGCTGAGCAGGCGCAGCTCAAGATCCTTCACAAAGGCGCCCTTGCCACCAATCTTCTTCAGATCGCCCTGATTGGTATCACCGGTTGAGGCATAGGTGCGCACCTCTACCGTCAGGCCGCTATAAGCCGCTTCAAGGCGCGCCTTGGCGGTCTGCGCCATCATGACGGCCATTTTGCTGGGACGGGTTCCGAGGATGAGCTGATGCGGCATGGGATTCTACCAGTTAAAACTCCCTCGGAATTACTGCATATGGCCGCTTTTCACAACGCTTATCAATACGCACAGGAATTAGTCCTGATTATCCATTTGATTAAGACATAAGCAAAAAGGCGGCTGGGCGAGCTGCCCAACCGCCAGTTCTGCATTAAAGCACGTTTAGGCTGCAGCTTTTACGCTGGATTGGCAAATGCTGGCCAAAGCTGCGCCACTCTCACCTTGCGCAGCGGCAGCCAGGTCACCCAAGCTGACAATACCTGCCAGACGCTTGGCCGAATCAACCACCAACAGGCGGCGCACACCATTCTTGGCCATATTCTGGATAGTGGCGGTAATGCTGTCGCTCTCGCGGCAATACAGCACGCTGTCACTCATGACGGAACGCGCCTCGGTCTGCGCCGGGGTCAACCCCTTGGCGATGGCCCGCAGCACAATATCGCGATCGGTAATCACACCCACGAAACGATCATTCTCGGCCACCAATACGCTGCCGCAATCCGCTTCCTGCATCTTGCGTGCGACATCCGTCAGTTTGGCGGATGGTGCCACCCACATGACCTGCTGACACATGACATCTTTCACCGTCTTCGCATTCTGTGCACTCATGTTGCCCTCCTCGAGCTGTGGTTGAGAGCCAAACGCTAGCGGCGGAAAATCATTTGTATAGAGGTGCCCCTACACACATCTCACACGCAGGCAACCATTCACGCGGCCAGAAGATCAGGCATGTGCTGCGAGCTCTTGTTATCGCTGGGGATTTTATTTTACGGGCTTGCGCGATAAATTCTGCGCGAAGTTCTGCGCAAAGCGCGCGCAACACTCACCCGTATGCGTTACATCTCCGCTCAGCCAGTCGGGCCGGGCCTGTGCATTGATGAAGGTGCCTTGCGCATAATCGTAATCCATTAACTGGCCAGCACCCATATCGAAGTACCAGCCATATAGATGCAGCTTCTCCTGCTCGACCTGCGCCGCAATCCACGGAAAGGTCATCAGGTTATTGAGCGAGGTCAAAATCATGGCCTGTTCAAGCGCGCGCAGACGCACCGCTTCATCGGCATCCTTCAGGCCCGACATAATGGCATCACGTGTGGCAATGCCCACGCGCACCCAATTATCCAGAAACTCAAAATGGTTTTGTCCATCATCATGCGCTAGCGCGCGCACACCGCCACACAGCGCGTGGCCCAGCACCACGATGTTACGCACCTTCAGTCCCTTGACCGCAAACTCAATGGCGGCACTGGTGCCATGATAGTGATTGTCCGGCTGATAGGGCGGCACGATGGCGGCCACATTGCGCACAACAAAGATATCGCCGGGCTGGCTTTGCATGAGCAGCGCCGGGTCATTGCGCGAGTCAGAGCAGGCAATCACCAATGTCTCGGGGGATTGCCCCTTTTCAACCAGCTCGGCATACAAACTCCCCTCGCCTGTATAGGTCGAACGGAATGACGCGAAACCTTCAAGAAGTTTGCTGATTGGCATGAACAGTCCCTACATCTGTGCTGATGGAACGACTTAGCTCAACTTGTGCTGGCGGGACGGAGGCCGCCTAAACAAGCCGGTAACACATTGATACTGAATAAATTCCATTCTGCCAACCGAAAAAATACGCACAAAAGTACGCACACATGGTCTGGATTTGGCTCTATGCAAGCGGACGGCTCTGGAATATCTAAGTGCATCCCCGGAGGATATAAATGCGCGTTTGGATTTCGTGCTTACTGGGCCTGACTGTTGCCACAGGCTGCGCTCCATCACGGCAGGAACTGATAAGCAGTGCGGCGCTGGAGTGCCCCAGCGTGGGCATTAACACTGAGCGCCCTGATTTTTCGATGACTTTTAAGGCTGAGACTGTAGATAGCTACTACAACTGCCTCATTGGCAAGCTCACGCCATCTGACACCCCGAAAATTGGTATGCCCGGCTCGCTGGCGAGACACATGGTAAATGGCGAAGATGAACAGAAAGAACTGATACTGCCTAACCTGCAATACCAGCAGGTGCTTTGGCGGCAGGTGCTGGCGGGAGAGCGCAAGCCCAACAGCGCACAAGAGGCTTGGATAGTCTGGAGCACACAGCTAACTCAGCTCGAAAGGGCTAACGCTGCCGCCATTACCCAAGCCGCTGCAACTCGGGCGCAAGCCAATGCCATCGATCAGACGCGCTCACGCTCTACCAGTATGCATTGCACCGGTATGAACATGGGCGGTGGCATGACTAGTGTAAACTGTAATTAAACAGAGGGATAATAATGCAACCCACCGCAAGGATTAAACGGGCTTTTATATGGAACTTTTTAATAGCTCTTACGGTTGATTTATTTGTTGCCATAGCGATAGCTTATCTGTCCGGTGAAAAAGACACCCTGCCAATTGTCGTCGTTTCTTATTTGGCCATCCAGTTGTTCAGGCTGTTACTTTGGGTCAGGGCTAGCATAATTAGTTGGATTAGCTTTGGTTTATACCGACGCAAGATAATCGGCGACTTATATCTAAATGTTTTTAAGAAAGAAAAATTCCCGGAGCCTGTTTCTGATGAAATACATGAATATCTCTCCTCAGTACTAAGCAATCGTGACAACAAAGTAGAAACCATAATTTCTGCGTCTAAGCTGTATGGAGAAGCTGCCATCTTGAAGGGGGAGAATAGGTTCCAAGATATTTTTCAGATACAAATGGCATTTGGGGACGCTGTTGAAGAATATTCAAAATCATTTCAGATGTAGCACCCCATATCGCGCACGCGCTACAGCGCGTTTTATTTAGCCGCCCGCCACTTTTCCCACCGCTTTAATACAGCTTGCCTACAGCGCTCCCTGCCCTCAGCTGTGCGCGGGCCTGTAGACATCCCGCCATGCCATTTGCAGCGAGTTTTGCCGGGAATAACTTTTGCCTGACAAGGCCGCCCGCCGTGATGTTTGGTTTTTGCGCCGCACTTGGGGCGATGTTTATGGAAAAATCTGGACAGCATCTTGATAAAGGCACGATCAGACGGCAACGGGCGCTCCCACACCCAATACGTTTTGCCATCCGGCCATGTTTCCAGCCATGCCCCTTTTGGTATTCGTTTCATTACATCCTGCCCATCTGGCGTTTAACCAGCGCTGAAGGTTGCGAAGATTCCGAAGATTGCATCTGCTTAAGTGCCGCCAGCTTCACAGTCATGTGCGATCTTCGGGATAGTTTAATCAGCTGCGCCATGCTTCATCCCTCCGAAGGCAGCGAGTTATCGCTGAAGGTATCAGGCCCTGCAGACATGCCACCTTCGCAATCTTCGACATCTTTGGGCTGGCGATGCTCATTCAAGGGAAAATACCATTCCCACGCACCTGCCATTCCCAGCTTGCGCTTCAACACGCCCAGCCTATCTGCCGCCCGCCGCAGCGTAGCAGGGCCATATCCAGCCTCCCCACCCTCGGTTAGAATATCCTTAGCAAGGCACTGCCCATTTCTCAGCATGTCATGCAAGAATGCCTGCGCCCCATTGGTAGCCGTAGGCTTAGCCTCAGCCTGTGGATTCAGAATATCCTGAGCTTTCACAGCACCCGGCCACCACGCAACACGCGAAGTCTCTATGGTTCCACCATCACATGGGATTTTTACACTCTCAATCTGGAAGGTAAATCCATCCTGATCGTTACCGATGTTATTTTTGATCGGCAGAAAATATCGAACTTCCGGTTTTTTCTCATCTTTTACTACAGCATAACCCGCACGCGCTGCGGCAATCAGGCCAATACTGCCAATCACGCGTGCAATCGGCTCTTGGTCTTTGGACTTATTCAAGTGTGTAACCAGTACCACAGCCACCCCATGCTTGGCTGCCATGGCCGATAATGGGGCCAGCACACCGCGCATATCGGCATTGTTGTGGCTATCTGTTTCGCCAAGATAAGCCGAGATAGGGTCAATAATCACCAGCCGCACATCCCTGCGCCTTATGATTTCCTGCTCCAAGCGCTCCACATCTTCGCGCAGATTGAAGGTGCGTAGCGCCAGATCACCATTCTGGTTTTTGGTGCGCACAGCATCCAGCACAAAGCATTTGCGCATATCAGCCCCGGCAGCCATCAGGCGCGGCTTAATGGTGTCTGCAGCATCATCCTCTGCCGAGAGAATGAGAGTTGAGCCAGTTTCAGGCGGCGAGGTATCATCCGGCCAGAATTTCCCATTGCCTGTTGTAGCCGCAAGAAACGCCGTGATCTGGCTTTTGCCCAAACCGGGATTGCCTGCAATCACAGTTAGCTTGCCTAATGCTACGCGCCGATACCACAACCAGCGCACGGGTTGCATTTCAATATCATCCATACAACGCACCTCCATTTCCAACTCGGGTTCATAAACTGGGGCCGTATCAATAACGGCGGCAATCAGGTTATCAGTCATGGCTCGCGCCTTTCAGAATGTCGTTAAAGTCAGCTCCGGCCTGCGGTGGCGCTGCAAGGCGCACCTGTTTGCCGAGACGGTAGAGGCGATCTGCCGCTGCATGGGCGGCTTTCAGGCCGGGTGGGTCATGGTCAGCGCAGATCAGCACCTCCCGCACCGTGTCCGGCACCATAACCCGCTGAAGGCCAGCAGTTGAAAGGCAAACCCATGTTGGAATGCCAGTTGCCTGCAAAACCGAAAGCGCGGTTTCAATGCCCTCAGCCAAGGCCAACTGCTCGCCCGCTTGCGCAAGCTGCACTGCGCAACCTGTTGCACTCCCCAGCATCATGCGAGCCTGCAGGTGATCAATCTTGCCGCTGCCGTCCCGCATTAGGAACGTACGGTGGATAGCCACAACCTCATTAGCGGGCCAGCGCCGTACTGCTGCGACCATGGCAGGATAAATTTGGCCAGTGGGAGTATGCCTGCACGCTGGCAAAAAGCGCAGGTCAGCTATGTGCAAGCTATGCAACCTTCGGCCAGCCAAATAACGCTCTGCCACAGTGTCCGCGATTGGCAGGGTTTCGCCCCACAACCTGCGCACAAACTCCAACCTGCCCTTATCAGTAGGTTTTTGCCTTACCCTTAGCGCTGACGCGGTCTGGAGTGGCAGCCCACCGCATAGCGCTGCCATTAGCGCAGCCTTATCTTGGCACGCATGGCAATACCACAGCGGCTTACCGTTCCTGACTACCAAACTGAACGCCTCTGGATAGTTGCACGCAGGGCAGTCCCCTTGCCAGCTATCACGCCCAACCGGACGAAGATTAAACGCCTGAATAATTGCTTTTTCCTGCATTTTGTGGCTATAATCAGGCATCCAAGCATTGATTAAAGCCGCTTTCCCTGTTCGCGCAGGGCGGCGGTGCTTGCTAGTCATTTTGAAGCACCTCCAGCAACACTACGCAGCTCAGCGCGTTGCGTCAGCCACCCATCAACTTCAGACGCAAGCCACCCCACTGCACGCTCTGACAGTTTTATGGGTGCTGGAAATTTGCCGCGTTTGATAAAATCGTAAATACTACTGCGACTGAGTGCAGTAGCTACCATTACGTCGGGAAGTTTCAATATTTTACTATTCATCAGTTTGGCTCCGATAATCCTCAGCGGAATTGCCTTGGAACATGGGAAACACACTGATACTTTTTGACTGAATGGTATGCCCGTAAACCTATTTAATTATGGGCACCTCGAATAAACCGACCTCTTCTTGGCATATACGATCATAGTCTTCTTTAGCTGTAGAATATAAATCAAACCATCTTTGCAGTGTTGAGCGTGAGAACGGCTCCCCTAATTCGTCAGCGTTACCCGATTCTTGCAATACCTGAGCTATGGCGCGTTCTTTTGAAACCCCATCGGTATTAATTAGATCATATACTCTACCACCCCATACCAACCAGGCATCCTGTGAATGAGTATGTGCGCGCCCCTGTTTTTTAGCCAATCCCAAATGGTAAAGCAGCTCATTAGCATCCTGCTTACTTCTTGTAATCGCCTGCCCCAACCATTCGGCAAGAAAACATGGCAGTGGCTCGCCAGCCTCTAAATATTCAGCAATCGTAGCCAACCTAGTCCATGGCAAATCATTGTTATATTCCCCAGAAAAATCTACTCCGCCGTATGGAAGCTTAGCCATTATATCCTCATTTTCTTTATCACCACCACATTCTGCCCAGCACTTTCACGCGCTAAATCGAGCAGATCAGCATAGTCCTGCATCAGTTTCTTACGCTCTAGCAGGTACTCAGCGCGATTGTAGGCACTACGGATTTTGTCGGCATCTTCATGGGCAAGCTGGCGCTCGATCACGTCAGGGCTATAGCCCTTCTCATTCAGGATGGTAGAAGCTAGCGCCCGGAAGCCATGGCCGGTCATTTTGCCCTGATACCCCATCCGGCGCAGGGCCATCAGGAATGCGCCATTGCTGATATGCTTGCTCTTGCTGGCCTGATTGTAGAAAACGAAGAGCTTTTCCCCAGTCACGGCCTGCTGCTCCCGTAAAAGGGCCAAAGCCTGCTTGGAGAGAGGCACAATGTGCGGGCGGCGCATCTTCATGCGGCTGGCCGGGATATGCCACTCAGCCCTGCCAAAGTCGATTTCTGACCATTTGGCACCGATCAGCTCTCCGGTACGCACAAAAGTTAGCGCCAGCAGGTGCAGTGCCCGGCGGGTCATATCATCCCCTTTATAGGCAGCCATGGCCTGCAACAGGGCTGGCAGCTCGGCAGGCGGGATGCAGGGATGGTGCTTTTCCGGGGCACTGGGCAGCACATCGCGCATATCGGCTGCCGGGTTAAACTGGCACAGCCCCCGCTGGGCGGCATACCGGAATACCTGCCCGATGCACTGCTTCATGCGGTGGGCGGTTTCGATGGTGCCCCGCTCCCCTATCTTTTCCACGACTCGGACAACATCCGGGATGGTGATTTCGGCTATCGGCAGCGCCCCGATCATGGGGAAAACGTGCTGCTCCATCCGGGCGAGCGTTTGGGTGGCGTACTTGGCATTCAGATTCTTGCTTTTCAGGCGCAGCCAGTTGCGCGCCACCCGCTCGAAGGTATTTTCCCCCTCAGCGGCCTGCCGCAGCTTGGCGGCCTTCTTTTCGCGTGTGGGGTGCTTTCCTGCAGCCAGCTTGGCCTTTGCCTCATCGCGCAGCTTACGGGCCTCTTCCAGCCCTACATCTGGAAATTTGCCCAAAGCCAGCAGCTGCGATTTACCATTAAAGCGATAGCGATAACGCCACAGCTTACCCCCGGAGGGTGACACCTCTACGCACAGCCCACCGCTATCCGCCACACGATATGCAGAAACCCTTGGTTTTAGGGCCTTTATCGCTAATACGGTAAGCGCCATGCCGTTAGAGTCCCTCTGCTAAGCAAGCGAAATATACGCACAAATCTACGCACACTTGCTTTGGCTTGTAAAGGACGCAGCCGGACATCAGTGGATATTAAACCCACTGTTTCCTGCTTTATTTACTCATTTTCTGGACTTTACTGGCTATCAGCTCACTAGGCGCTGGCGGAGACGGAGGGATTCGAACCCTCGATACGCTTTAACACGTATAATGGTTTAGCAAACCATCGCCTTCAGCCACTCGGCCACGTCTCCATGCATCCAGCGTGGGGGGCTTAGTATCATAAACGTGCGTTAACGCCAATTATTTCTGTCATGGTTAATAAAAAAATCGATTCGCTTAATAATCGTTTCCAAAGATTCATGTCTTTATTTCAATTCACTGAATCCAGCCCAAGTTATCCACAGAATCACCCAAAATAATCGCAAAAAACTTTGTGCGATTCAGTATTTCTTAGCCAGTATTGGTGCAATCTAATCGTAGTTAAGGGTGATTAACATTACTGCGGGGTAACGAACATGAGCCTGACCAAACCGTCCATCGAACTTCTCATCGACATGGTAGAAAACCGCCTGTCGGACATGGTCGTCACCGACCGTGAAGATGCAAAAGAACAGCTGATGCTGCGCCGTGCGCTGCAGGAACTGGCTTCCGCCTCCCTCAATCAGGAACGCAGTGCGCGCCGCCGTGCGGTACGCCGCGTGATGACGCCCGCTCTGGAAATGAGCGCGTAAGAATTATTTTCTCCTCTGGTTGTGTTGTTAGTAAACTACACCCTGCCCTTACCGGCGGGGTGTTTTTTACTTACGAATATTGTGGATTACTTCTAGCTTTACGCAAAGCGGCCGTCACCCAATGCTGTTCTGCTGAAAAAAGCATCAGCGCCAGATGGGACGTAGCCTCCACCATGCTTGCGGCAGCCGTCGGCGGCGGCAAGTCGCCCATGAATGTTGCTATGAGCTGACGGGCGCTGCGGCCCTGCCAATTTTTCATCAGCGGATCGGCCCCTCGCGTCAACAGCATCGGCACGGCCCCTTCACGCCCGAACAGGCAGGCATACATCAGCGGAGTCATGCCCAGCACGTCCGGCACATTCGGATTAGCATGCATCTGCTCAAGCAGATAGGATGCGGCTTCCGGCTGATTACTGATAATAGCGCGATGCAAAGCCGTGCGGCCATGATGGTCCTGCCCGTCTACCGGCGCGCCGTCCTCAATAGCGTTGACGATGCCCATCCAGAGATTTTGCTGGGCGGCATGGTGCAAACGCATAACGGCGCTGCGCGGTTCGGGGCGCGGCATATCCTGCATATCGCCCAGAATATCCAGCGCCGCATTCAGCTTGGCGCCGTCAGACGCCATCATAGCTAGAGACGCCACCTGGCAGAACGCCTCCATATTGTTAAACACATGGGTTATGAGATCCTGCCCGGCAACCGGCAGGCCGGCTACCTCACGTGCATAGGCAATCACTTCAGCCCGGGCCAGCTTGCCCACAATCTCGCTTGCGGCGCGCGCCTGCGTACTATTGCCATTGGCCGTGATTTGCGCCCGCTCGCGCAGGGAATAACCGTATTTATCTTCCCCGCGCGGATCAACGCCAGACCACAGTAAATAACCAACCGCCTGCGGATGATACCGCAAAACCGCTGCCTGCAAGCTGGCAGGCGCAAACTGCTTAAGTTGGGGCTTGAGTAGGTGCAGCGCTGCAATATCGCCATGCCGGGCGGCATAGGTATCCGGCAGGGTGCCTTGCATATCCGGTAGGTCAGTGTGCGCATAATAGTGCAGCAACAATTCCATGGTGGTATGCAAGTGATTAAGCGGCTTGGATGCATGCGCATTACAGCTGATGGTATAGGCCAGCGGCGTCTCACCCGTAACTGCTTGTGCATCAACCGGCACACCGCGCAGGATCAATTCTTCTGAGAGTTTGAGCATTCCCATCTGCGTCGCGTGATGCAGGTAGCCCCGCCCCACTTCATCTGTCGAGTGCAGATTAAAACCGCCAGCTTTGAGCTGCTCAAGCGCGGCACTCTCCCGCCCGAACAGCACATGCTGCATCATCTGCTCCTCGCGCGAGCCATAAGCCAAAGGCTGTCGATAGCGCACAGCAAGACGCACGCGCTGGATATCCTCAGGCTTATGCCCGGATGACAACAGCAGCGCCGGATCGCGCAGCGCCAGAAAAGCCAGCTGTGCCTGATTACGGATAATCCCTGCCACGATGCCCCTACCTGTTTTTCATATTCTGTTTTGCTTATTATGCTGGCATTTAAGCGGCTTCGCCCGGCCAACACAAGCGGCTTTCACCGCAGCGCAGCGTATTTTTACGGCCGCCCCTAGCTGGCGGCGCATTGACAGACTCGGGCAAAAAAGAGCTAATGCCCGCATGAAAAAGTTTAGAGCTACCCGCATTGTCGCCACCCTCGGCCCCGCCAGCGCAAGCCCGGAGATGATCCGCAAACTTGTAACCGCCGGCGCTGATGTTTTCCGCCTTAATTTCAGCCACGGCACCCATGCCGAGCATGGCGCACGCTTTGCCGCCATCCGCGAGATTGAGAAGGAAGTTGGCCGCCCGCTCGCTGTGATCGCTGACCTACAGGGCCCCAAGCTGCGCCTTGGCACCTTTGCCGCTGGCAGCGTTGCGCTCACCGCTGGCCAGAAGTTCCGGCTGGATCTTGACCATACGCCGGGCAACGAGCAGCGCGTGCATCTGCCCCATCCTGAAATTCTGCTGGCACTCAAGCCGGGCAGCGCCCTGCTGCTGGACGATGGCAAAGTACGCCTGCGCGTGGATGCCTGCGGCCCTGACTTTGCTGATTGTACGGTTATGGCTGGCACCAAGCTGTCTGACCGCAAGGGCGTGAATGTGCCCGACACAGTGCTGGGCTTATCCCCCCTCACCGAAAAGGACTTGAAGGATCTGGCCTATGCGCTGCAGATCGGGGTGGACTTCATTGCCCTGTCCTTCGTGCAGCGGCCAGAAGATGTTAGCGAAGCCAAGAAGCTGATTGGCAACAAGGCCTGGCTTATCAGCAAGATTGAAAAACCCTCGGCTGTTACGCATCTGGAACGCATCATTGAGCTGTCGGATGCGCTGATGGTGGCGCGCGGTGATCTGGGCGTTGAAATGCTGCCGGAAGAAGTTCCCGCCATTCAAAAGCAGATGGTGCGTTTGTGCCGCGCAGCTGGCAAGCCGGTGATTGTGGCAACGCAGATGCTGGAATCCATGATCAACGCGCCCACCCCCACCCGCGCCGAAGCGTCGGACGTGGCCAATGCCGTCTATGATGGCACGGACGCTGTCATGCTCTCGGCCGAAACTGCAGCTGGAGAATATCCGGTTGAAGCCATCACCATCATGGACCGCATCTGCCGCAAGGTAGAAAGCGACCCGCTTTACCGCTCTATTATGGATGCACAAAAGCTGGAGCATGAGGAATCTGCCTCGGATGCCATTACCGCCGCCGCCAAGGACGTGGCCAAGACCATTGGCGCCGCCGCAATTGCAACCTATACCAGCTCAGGCTCAACCTCACTCAAGGCCTCGCGCGAGCGGCCGGACGTGCCAGTCCTCTGCCTGACCAGCAATGCCGATACCATGCGCCGCTGCACGCTGGCTTATGGTATTCGCGCACTGCAATTGCCGGAGCTGAAAACCTTTGCCGAGACGGTGGAACATGCCGTTAAAGCCGTGGCGCAAGTTGGCATTGCGCAAAAGGGCGAACGCATTGTGATCACTGCAGGCGTGCCGTTTGGTACCTCCGGCAGCACCAACATTCTGCGCATTGCCTGGGTTGAATAAACCTTCCGCAAAGCAGCCCCCCCTTTTCTCAGCCACCCGCCCCACCTATTTATAAGGCAGCTTATTGCAGGAGACACACATGGGACAGCATAGCTGGATTCAGATTATCGCCGGGATCGCTTTTCTGATCCTGCTCTTTCCGCTAATCCGCATGTTGTTCCGCCAGCAAAACGCCCTGCGCAATGTGGTGATCTGGCTAACCCTGCTGACCGCGTTGGTGTTTGGCTTTAACAAATTTGCTTATCTGCTGCCGGAGAATGTGAAGCAGAATTTCGGCATCAGCGGCACCGCACCGATGCATGCAGCCAACCAGTCAGATGCCCAGACAGACAGCGAGGAAACAGCCACCTCAGGCCCAGTAACATCAGGCCCAGTAACCGCGCCAGAGATGAATGGAATAGCTGACACAGGTCAGGACGGCCCGGTGCGTAACGCTCATTAAAGCTAAACAACCGTACTAAGCTGGCGTCTGTGGGGCAAATTCCAGAATGACCTGATCCACCATCAGGCTCTCGCCAGCGTTGGCTTTAATGGCCGCCACCACGGCATCGGCCGGGGCGCGCAGCACATTTTCCATCTTCATGGCTTCAACCACAGCCAGCACCTGCCCGGCCTTGACCGGCTCCCCCTCTTTAACCTCAAGGCGCAGCAGCAGCCCCGGCATGGGTGAGAGCAGAAAGCGCGAGAGATCCGGCGCCGGTTTTTCAGGAATCTTGGCCATCAACTCAGCCGCGCGCGGGCTGAGCATATTGATCACCATCTCAGCACCCGCATGGCGCACGCTATAACCAAGCGCAAGCGGGCGAATGGTAAGTGCCAGCGCGGTGCCCTCCACCACAGCCTCAACCAGCGGCTGTCCCGGCTGCGAGCTGATACGCGTGCTCAGCCGCTTGGTGCCAATCTGCACATCAGCGCCATGTACGGTCAGTGGATGGCTGTGACCGGCAATCTGCGCGACCAGCGCCAGATCTGTTTGCTTACAATGAATCTGCGCATGATAGAGCGCCGTTGCCGCCAACACGCGGTGCAACTCACCCTCGGTTAGATGCGCGCCTTTAAAGCCATCCGGCCATTGTTCGCCAATAAAGCCGGTTGAAAAATCAAAGCTGGCAAATTGCGGATGGCGCACCAGCGCGGCCAGAAAGGTCAGGTTATGGCGCAGACCATCAATCACATAGCGGTCAAGCGCCTGCACCAGATGCGCCGTTGCGGTGGCCCGGTCAGGGCCATAGCCGATGAGCTTGGCGATCATCGGGTCGTAGAACATGCTGATCTCATCACCCTCGACAATGCCGCTATCAAGGCGCAGCCCGTCCGTTATCTCTGGCGGGCGATAGCGCGTCAGACGGCCAATGGAAGGCAGAAAATTGCGGGAGGGATCTTCGGCATAAACGCGGGCTTCAATCGCAGCACCCTTGAGCTCGACTTTATCAAACGCCAGTTTTTCACCAGCGGCCACACGCAGCATCTGTTCGACCAGATCAAGCCCGGTAATCAGCTCGGTCACCGGATGCTCAACCTGCAGGCGCGTATTCATCTCCAGAAAATAGAAGCTCTTGTCCGGCGCTACGATAAACTCGATGGTGCCAGCCGAATAATAGCCGGCCGACTTGGCCAGCATAACAGCCTGCGCGCACATGGCGGCACGGGTCTTGTCATCCAAAAACGGGCTGGGGGCTTCTTCTATCACCTTCTGGTGGCGGCGCTGGAGCGAACATTCCCGCTCAAACAGCGCCAGAACCTTACCATGCTGATCGCCCAGCACCTGCACTTCAATATGGCGCGGCCTCTCGATATATCGCTCAATGAATACGCGGCTGTCAGCAAAGCTATGCTGCGCTTCACTCATAGCCAATTGCAGGCCCTCGCGTACATCATCATCCGAGCCGGCAACACGCATTCCCTTGCCACCGCCACCCGCAGCTGCCTTAAGGATAACGGGATAGCCAATCTCCCGCGCCACCTTCACCGCTTCATCTGGCGAGGCCAGCGCCCCCACAAAGCCCGGCACCACGGACACGCCGCTCTTTTGCGCTAGCGTCTTAGCGGCAATTTTGTCACCCAGCGCCCGAATGGCACTTGAGGGCGGGCCAATAAAAGCAATGCCGGCTTCAGTCAGCGCATCAACAAAACCAGCATTTTCCGACAGAAAGCCATAACCGGGATGCACCGCCTGCGCCCCGGTTTCTTTGCAGGCTGCAATGATCTTGGGAATGTTCAGATAGGTCTCAGACGCGGCGCTGCCGCCCAGCGGCACGGCCACATCAGCCATCTGGGTATAGAGCGCGCCCTTATCCGCATCCGAATAAACCGCCACCGTCTGCACGCCCATACGGCGCGCAGTTTTGATAATGCGGCAGGCAATTTCGCCACGATTGGCAATCAGGATGCGGTTAAACACTTAGTCCTCAAGCATGCTGGCGAGTTTGAGCGCATAGCCCATGGAGCCCTGCACCTTGAGCTTGCCGAGCGTATAGGCGATGGTGGGGTTCAGCTGGCCATCCATCAGCTTCATCATGTTGTCGTTGCTGATGGTGATGGTGGTATCGGCCTCGCCGTCACCACGGGTGACGCTGGGCGGCATGGCTTTGCCATCAAGCAGCAGCATGCCATCATCCAGCACAAACTTGATCTTGGCACCCAGACCATTGAGGTCCATCAGGCGGGTTTTCATCTTGGCTTCTACAGCATCAATCGACATGGCAACTACCTTTCAGGCCCGCAGGCCGCGCTTACAGGGGGATATTGTCGTGCTTCTTCCAGGGATTGTCGAGCATCTTGGTTGACAGGCTCTTAAGCGCCTTGATCAGCCGTTTGCGGGTCTGTGCCGGATTGATGATATCATCAATAAAACCACGGCTGGCCGCGGTAAACGGATTGGCAAATTTTTCCTTATACTCATTTACCTGCACGTCCGAGCTTTCGCCCCGGAAGATGATTTCGACCGCGCCTTTGGCGCCCATCACCGCAATCTCGGCGGACGGCCAGGCATAATTGACATCGCCGCGCAGATGTTTGGACGACATCACGCAATAAGCACCGCCATAGGCCTTGCGGGTAATCAGCGTCACCTTGGGCACGGTGGCCTCGGCATAGGCATAGAGCAATTTACTACCATGTTTGATGATGCCGTTATGCTCCTGATTAACGCCCGGCAAAAAGCCCGGCACATCAACAAACGTCACGATGGGAATATTAAAGCAATCGCAGAAACGCACAAAGCGGGCGGCTTTAATGGATGAGTTGATATCAAGGCAGCCAGCCAGCACCATCGGCTGATTAGCGACAAAGCCCACGGTCTGCCCGGCCATGCGGCCAAACCCGATGATGATGTTGCCCGCATAATCCGGCTGCAGTTCAAAGAAGTCGCCTTCATCGACAACTTTGAGGATCAGCTCCTTCATGTCATACGGCTTGTTGGGATTGGCGGGAACCAATGTTTCCAGCGAGGGCTCTACCCGGTCAGACGGATCCGCCGTTTCACGCACGGGTGCCTTCTCACGATTACTCGACGGCAAAAACTCCAGCAGGCGGCGGGTTTGCACCAGCGCTTCAATATCATTGCGGAACGACAGGTCAGCCACGCCGGATTTGCGGGTATGCGCACTGGCCCCGCCCAGCTCTTCCTGCGTGACACTTTCATGCGTCACGGTTTTGACCACATCCGGGCCGGTGACAAACATGTAGGAGCTATCCTGCACCATGAAAATGAAATCAGTCATGGCCGGGCTGTAAACCGCGCCCCCAGCGCACGGGCCCATAATGAGCGATAACTGGGGAATCACGCCAGAGGCCAGCACATTGCGCTGGAACACTTCGGTATAGCCGGCCAGCGAAGCGACCCCCTCCTGAATGCGCGCGCCGCCTGAGTCATTAAGGCCAATCACGGGCGCGCCCACCTTCATGGCCTGATCCATGATCTTGCAGATTTTGGTGGCATAGGCTTCAGACAGCGTGCCGCCAAATACGGTAAAATCCTGCGAAAAGACATAGACCAACCGGCCCGCAATGGTGCCAAAGCCGGTCACCACGCCATCGCCAGGAATCTTCTGGTTTTCCATGCCAAAGTCGATGCAGCGATGCTCGACAAATGCGTCCCATTCCTCAAACGAGCCTTCATCGAGCAGCAGCTCCAGACGCTCACGCGCGGTCAGTTTGCCCTTGGCGTGCTGGGAGGCAATACGCTTCTCGCCCCCGCCCAAACGGGCAGCCGCGCGCCGTGCTTCTACCTGCGACCGGATATCACTCATCTTTTTTCTCCCGCAATAGGAAGGGACCTGCTACTATCTCCGGCATACCAGTATTCGGGTCAACTCACCAGACGGGAGCCTCGCTCATGCGCCTAGTTTCAGCCCTTGTTGCGATCAGTCTGCTGCTGATTCCCGCCGCTAACGCCCAGAGCACCCGCAGCTCCGCCCGCCCGTCCCGCCTGTCGCCGGAGGCCACCGGGGTCTATGAGCTGGACAAAAACCACGCCAGCATCATCTTCAAGGTCAGCCATCTGGGCTATTCCGACTATATCGGCCGCTTCAACAATTTCGATGCCCGCCTCAACCTCAACGCCGCCAATCTGTCCGCGAGCGTGGTCGAAGCCACCATCCAGCCCGGCAGCGTGGACACCAACAACAAAGAGCTAGAAGACAAGCTGCGCGGCGACACCTACTTCAATGTCTCGCAATTCCCTGAAGTGAAATTCACCAGCACCCAGATCAAGCAGATTGCCAGCAACAAGGGCATCATCACTGGGGATCTCACCATGCTGGGCATCACCAAGTCAGTGGCGCTCAATGTTACCTTCAAGCAGGCGGGCATGAACCCCTATGCCAGTGTTTACACCATTGGCTTTGAAGCTACCGGCACCTTCAAGCGCTCGGATTTTGGTATGAAAACACTGGTCCCGCAGATTGGTGATGAAGTGCAGCTGCTGATCGAGGCCGAGTTTCACCGCAAGTCCTGAACCTGCTTAAACCAGCTCAGGCCCCCAGCAGGTTGATGAACTGCGCCAGCTCGGACAGCTCTTTTTCAAGCCCGTCGCGCTTTTCCTTCAGCTCCTCAGGCTCGCCCCATTGTTCGCTCTGGAACAATTCATCAAGCAAAGACAGCTCCATGGCCTGCTGGTAATTCAAACGACCCGTCAATAGCGCCAGTGCCAGCACCGCCGAGCCAAACAGCCCAGCCGCCTGCGCCAATGCCAAAAGCTTGAAATCATCCAGCACCTCGGCCTGCTGGCGCAGCGCTGTAAGGGCCGCGGGGTTTTGGGACTGCGGCATCAGGCCGGTAAAAACAGCAAGGTCAGCGCCATACGTTGCGCGCGCCCAGTCCAGCAGCGGCTGCCAGAGCTGCGCCTGCCGCGCGGCCAGTGCGGGCGGCTCATCGGCGCGATAGCAGAGCAGATCACCCTCGGCATGGCCTAAAAACGCCTTGATCGCGCCGTCACGGTTGGGCGCGGTATGGTCAATTGCCGTGTTGGCATATTGGGTCAGCGGAATCTGCTCCCGCTTGGGCAGGCCTTTAATCTGCGCCCATTCCGAGCTAATGGCATCGGCCAGTTGCTGTGTCGGTACTGCCATGGGCACGCCCTGCGGTGTCTTGAGGTCCTTACCGGCACGCTGCGGAATATAGCTCATAGGCCGCTCCAGCGCTTGATGGCAGGCAGCAGCTCGGCCACATCCGCAATCACCTCACAGGCACCAGCTGCGCGCATCTCATCAGCATCGCGCCCAGCCCAGGTGACACCCAGCGCCTGCGCACCGGCATTACGGGCGGCCAGCACGTCCAGCACGCTATCCCCCACCACCAGACAATCTGCGGCAATCACACCAACGTCGCGCATGCCGTTCAGCACCATATTGGGCGCAGGCTTGGGCGGTGCGTTATCGATATGATTATGTGTAACAAACAGATCATGAATGCCATTCGCCTTGAGCACCAGCTCCAGCCCCCGGCCATGCTTATTAGTGACAATACCCAGCCAATAGCCCTGATCTTTCAGGCTCTGCAGCGCGGGCGCGATGCCCTCAAACATACGCTCCTGCGCGGCGCCATTCTCACGCGCGCTGGTAATACGGGCCAGCATGCGCTCATTGGCTTCAATAATCTGCTCGCCGGTCAAATGGCCTTCCATGCGTTGCAAAAAGCCGCGCTGGCTCAGCGCCGGGAACTCGGCCCAGATATCAGCGGGCGGATGGGGTAGCCCCATCTCCGCCAGCGTTGCCAGCATGGATTGAGCGATGAAAGCGTGGCTGTCGACCAGCGTGCCATCACAATCAAATAAAACCAGTTTACCGTTCATCACGTTTGCACCACTCACGGTTTGATATCCGCAAAGGGATCGCCGTCATCTTCATCCTGAAAACCAAAATATTCCCACGCTGCTTTGAAATGCTCGGGCAGCGGGGCAACGGCGTCGATCACGCCGCGCTTGGTTGGATGCGGAATGATCAGGCGGCGGGCGAACAGATGCAGCTGGCGCGACAGGCCAAACTCATCCTTCTCGCCATATTTGGGGTCGCCCAGCAAAGGTGTGCCAATAGCCGCCATATGCGCACGCAGCTGGTGGGTGCGCCCGGTTACCGGCCACAGGGCCAGCCAGGCGGCACTGCGGTCAGCGCGGTCGACCATGGCATAATAGGTGACAGCGTCCTGCCCCTCTTCTTCATTCACTTCCATCTTCTCATAAGAGCCTTTGCTCTTGAGCAGCGCTGCATCGATCATGCCGCGTTTGATGTCCGGCACGCCCAGTGAAACCGCCCAATAATATTTACGGGCACGATGGGTACGGAATGCAATATTCAAGCGGCGGGTGGCTTCAAGCGTACGGCCTAAAATCATGACACCGGCCGTATCACGGTCCAGACGATGCACCAGACGCGGGCGCTCATCAGCGCCAAATTTCAGCTCATCCAGCGCACCATCAAGATGCACCTTGGTGCCAGTCCCACCCTGCACCGCAAGGCCTGCTGGTTTGTTGATGATAAGGACATCATCATCCTTATACAGCACACGCTTTTTAAGATCTTCGATCAGACGGTCCGGCATGCGCGGCTTGTGGCCGGGGCCGGTTTTGGTCACGGGCTTGGGGTCCGGCAGCGGCGGAATACGGATTTCAGCACCGGGGCCAATACGGGTATTGGCCTCGGCCCGTTTGCCATCCACGCGCACCTGACCGCTACGCAGCAGTTTTTGCAGCTGAATGTGACCGAGATCGGGATAATGACGTTTAAACCAGCGATCAAGGCGCTGCTCCCCGTCTTCCCGGCTGACTTTGCGAAGAATAACCTGTTTCATGCCAGTGCTTTTACCAGCCACAGGCCGGCAAAAACAGCAAAAAGCGACAGCAGAACCGAGGCGCCGACATATGCCGCAGCACTCGTTAACTGCCCACGTTCCACCAGCAGCAGCACATCGAGCGAAAAGGCCGAAAAGGTAGTAAAACCGCCCAAAACACCGACCAGCAGGAACAAGCGCAGCTGCGGGGTCAGCGCGTCGACATGTGCGCCCAAACCAGCCAGCAGCCCCATAATCAGGCAGCCCAGCACATTAACCAGCAGCGTGGACAGCGGCGCGCTCACCAGCTGCGCACAGCCGTAGCGTAATCCAGCGCCCAGCGCGCCCCCGAGCATGACCAGCAGCATATTCATTACGATTTAGCGTCCCGCAGTTTGGCCCAATAGTCCAGCCGCTTGATGATTTCCCGCTCAAAGCCGCGTTCAACCGGCTGATAGAAGTCCTGCCTCTTCATGCCATCGGGAAAATAGTTCTGGCCTGAAAAGCCGTCCGGCGTGTCATGGTCATACGCATAGCCCTCACCATAGCCAACCTGCTTCATCAGCTTGGTTGGAGCATTGAGGATATGCTTGGGCGGCATGAGCGAGCCAGTCTCCTGCGCAGCGCGGCGCACTTGCTTATATGCACTATACACCGCGTTGGACTTGGGCGCCGTGCCCAGATAGGCAACCGCCTGCGCAATCGCCAACTCCCCTTCAGGGCTGCCCAGCCGCTCGTAAGCATCAGCGGCGGCCAAAGTCTGCACCAAGGCCTGCGGGTCGGCCAAGCCTACATCTTCAGCGGCAAAGCGGATGAGACGGCGCACGATATAGCGCGGGTCCTCCCCGCCCTCCAGCATGCGTGCAAACCAGTACAGCGCCGCATTAACATCACTGCCACGCAGCGACTTATGCAGGGCCGAGATGAGATTGTAATGCCCTTCCTGCGCTTTATCATAAAGCGGTGCGCGCTTTTGAATGATCTTGCCCAGCGCCTCAACATCCAGCGGCGTTGTTTGCTTGAGGGCAAATAACGTCTCGGCCAGATTAAGCAGGAAGCGGCCATCACCATCGGCCAGATTGATGAGGCGTTGGCGCGCTGCATCGTCCAGCGGTAGTGCACGCCCTTCAATCTGTTCGGCGCGTTTGAGCATGCCCTCAAGCGCCACCTCATCCAGCCGTTTGAGCACATACACCTGACAGCGGCTGAGCAGCGCGCCATTCAGTTCAAACGAGGGGTTTTCCGTGGTTGCGCCGATCAGCGTTACCGTGCCGTTTTCAACATAGGGCAGAAAGCTGTCCTGCTGCGCACGGTTAAAGCGGTGGATCTCGTCAACAAACAGCAGCGTCCCCTTGCCCTGCGCGCGGCGGGTTTCAGCTGCGTCAAACACTTTGCGCAGATCCGCAACGCCGGACAGAATGGCCGATAGCGGCTCAAAATAAAGATCAGTCGCCAGCGCCAGCAAACGGGCAATCGTGGTTTTACCGCAGCCCGGCGGCCCCCACAGGATGAGCGAGCTTAAGCGCCGATCAGCTACCATCCGGCCGATGGGGCCATCGGGCGCCAGCAGATGGTCCTGCCCCATGACGTCCGTAATGGTTTGCGGGCGCAAGCGGTCGGCCAAGGGGCGCGCCGCAGCGGGTGATGCGCCCTCATCACCAAACAGGGAGGATGTGGGTTTCACCTTACCCCCCAACCACAGTATTAATAACCTGATCACCCCGCCGAATAGTCAAACGCCAGCGATTAGCCTCGCCATCGATCGCGCGGCTGAGATCATCAACCGTTTTAACCGGCACGCGGTTGACGGCCTGAATGATATCCTGCGGTTTAACGCCCAGCTGCGCTGCCAACGAGCCGCGCGCCACTTTGGTGACAATCACGCCCTCATCCACACCACCGGTATATCCCAGCTCATCAATGACAGAAGGCGAGAGATTGACGACTTCCGCACCCGAGAACGGATTGCGCCCCTTGATCATCAGGGTCTGACGGGGTGGGTCTTCTGGCGCTGCGATCAGGTCAATCAGCGCATCATCCCGCACACCCTTGCGCAGCAGGCTCAGACTGGCCTTACCACCCACCGGCAGCGTGCCGATACGAAAGCGCAAGGCTTCCTGCGTTTCAATGGCTGTGCCGTTCACTGCCGTAATAATATCCCCCACGCGCACGCCTGCCTCCTGCAGCGGTGAGCGCGCATGAATGCTTTTCACCAGCACGCCTTGCGGGCGGTCCATGCCCAGTGAGCTGGCCATGTCGGCTGTTACTTCTTGCGTGGTAATGCCCAGCCATGGCCGCACGATGCGCGCGCCTGTCTCACCGGCATTGATGACAGTTGCAACCAGATTGGCAGGAATGGCAAAGCCAATACCGATCGACCCGCCCGAGCGGGAATAGATCGCGGTATTGATGCCAATGAGCTTGCCATTCATATCCACCAGTGCACCGCCGGAATTACCGGGATTAATGGCGGCATCGGTCTGAATGAAATAGCCGTAATCATTGATGCCGTCAGTTGCGCGGGCGGTGGCCGAGACAATCCCGCTGGTTACGCTCTGCCCCACGCCAAACGGATTACCAATGGCCAGCACCAGATCGCCAGCGGCAATAGCGTCTGAATCACCCAGCTGCAAAACCGGCAGACGCGTGCTGCCAACATCGGCCTTCAACACGGCTAGATCGGTCTTTTCATCGACCGTCACAATCTCGGCCGGATATTCGCGGCGGTCATTCAGGATGATTTTAACATCGCGCGCATCTTCAATCACATGGCGGTTGGTCACCACCAGACCATCCGGCCGCACGATCACGCCACTGCCCAGCGCCTGTTCCATGCGCTTGCGGGTCATACCGCCGCCAAAATCCTCACCAAAAAACTGGGAGAAGAACGGGTCATTGATGAATGGCGAGACCCGCTCATTCACTACCCGGTCGGCAAAGATGTTGACCACCGCGGGCGCCACCTGCTTTACAATCGGCGCGAACGAGAGGGTAATCTGCTCCCGGCTTTCAGGCACGCGCTGCGCTGCAAGCGGCACCTGCTCAGCGGTCTGCTGAGCTAGGGCTGGAAACGGCAACACCAGAACTAGGGCGAGGAAAAGGCGGTAGATCATACCACCTAAATTACCCTACCCGCCGGCCACGGCAAGCGCGCGTTTGTCGCAAAAGAACAGTAGAGCCGCCGCCCCTAGGCCTTAACGCTGGCAGGCCGCCACGCAGGAGTGCTGGGCGGCGCCGCATTGCGCCTCAAGGCCAGCCATGGCCTGCGGATTGTTAAATGCCCCGCCCGCATCCATACAGCTATCATAAACCCGGTTACAGGCCCGCTGGCAGGGTGTGGGCGGCGGCGCAGCCGCGCAGCCCACCAGCACCAATCCAGCGCCCAGCAGGGCTAAAATCTGGGGCTTTACCATCAAAAGCCCCGATCACCGTCAATCATGCGGCCAATCCCGCCCAGAACCGACCCCTCACCCACGCTACGGCCCCCGCCTTGCGGGGCAGCTGCCATCATACGGCCAGCCAGACGCGAGAATGGCAGGCTCTGGATCCAGACCGTCCCCGGCCCGCGCAGACGGGCAAAGAACAAGCCTTCACCGCCAAACAGCGCGCTCTTGATGCCGCTGACCATCTGCAGGTCAAAATCCACCTCACCGGTCATGGCGGCCAGACAGCCGGTGTCCACATGCAGCTCTTCGCCCGGACGCAAGGTAATTTCCTGCGTGGTGCCGCCCAGATGGACAAACACCCAGCCATCCCCCTCCAGCTTCTGCATAATAAAACCTTCACCACCAAACAGGCCGGTCATGATGCGCTTTTGGAAAAAGACCCCCAGCGACACCCCCTTGGCGGCACACAAAAAGCTGTCCTTCTGGCAGATCAGGCGGCCGCCCACATCACTCAGCTTCATCGCCTTGATGGTGCCGGGATAGGGCGCAGCAAACGCCACACGCCCCTTGCCCGCCCCTTGCTGGGTAAAGATGGTCGTAAACAGGCTCTCCCCGGTAATCAGACGCTTGCCCGCCCCCAGCAGGCTACCCATAAACCCCTTATTGCCGCCGCTGCCATCGCCAAACACGGTGTCCATTTCAACCGTGGGCGATTTGAACATCATGGCGCCCGCTTCAGCCACAGCACTCTCACCCGGGTCCAGCTCAATCTCTACAAACTGCATCTCATGGCCACGAATGGCGTAGTCCAAACCGTGGGTATGGCCATCGCCGCCAAAACCCGTGCTGGCGGAAGGTTGGGGTTCGGTCATCACGTCCTCCTAAGATGCGTTAAAATGTATAGCTAGCCTAGCGTGCCCGCATACAGCCACAAGGTATAAAACGCATAAAGGACGACTGCGACAATTGCGTCGCGCCGGGTTACCTGCCCACGCAGCAGCAACAGGCCAGCAAAAGCAGCTGTTATTGCACACATCAAGACCGCACTCATCAGCAGATCAGCCGACAAGGTGAGCGGCACCACAAGAGCTGTCACACCCATGATCGCCAGAATATTGAAAATGTTGGAGCCCAGTACATTGCCAAGCGCAATATCGCCATGCCCCTTACGGGCCGCGATGAGGCCAGCGAACAACTCAGGTAAAGACGTACCAACCGAAACGATGGTCAGGCCAATCACCGCTTCACTCACGCCAATAATCCGCGCACCAGTCACTGCCCCCAATACCAGTATTTTTGCACCGATGATCAGCGCCCCCAGCCCGAGCAACATAACCAGGATGGCCTGATGGATTGAGGCAAACTCGGCTAGCTCCACCTCTACTTGGTGGCGATGCGCATGCACATGGGTACGGTGCGACGTGCGCCCCTGCCTTTGCACCTCATTAAACTGCCACCAGACACTCCCCAGCAAAACCAAGAGCATGAGCGCACCGGCCCAAGGCGGCATATGCCCGGCCCAGACCAGCAAGGTCAGAGCCACCGCAGATAGCAGCATCAGCACCGCATCCTGACGTATTGCCCAAACCGCAATCTGCATGCGCCCCGCCAGCAGCACCTGCAGCCCCAGAATAAAAAGGATGTTGGCAATATTGGAGCCAATCACATTGCCAGCAGCCAGCGCATGATGGCCGTGGCGCGCTGCATCAACCGATACCGCTAGCTCGGGCGCGGAGGTACCAAACGCCACGATGGTGGAGCCGATCAGGAAATTGCTGACCCCCGCCCGCCCCGCTACAAATACAGCGGCATCCACCAGCCAGTCACCGCCGCGCGCCAATAGCCACAAACCGGCCCCAATCGCACCGGCGCACAGCAATAACAAGTCCATCTGGCTCAGTTCAGGCATGGCCCGCGCTCCTTCATCCCTGCCCGTCAGGATCGCCCATCTGCAGCAAATGAAAAGCCCTAAAAGAAAAAACCCCCGGGAATACCGAGGGTTTTTCCTAGCTTATCAGGCACAAACCTCAGCAGCTTAAGCTGCTTCGTCAGCCTTGGCTTCGGCGGTCGGGCCGCTATCCTTGCCCTTGGCCGACACGTCGCGGTCAACCAGTTCAAGAACAGCCATCGGCGCAGCGTCGCCATAGCGGAAACCGGCCTTCAGCACGCGGGTGTAGCCACCCTTGCGGCTTTCATAGCGCTTGGCCAGAACAGCGATCAGCTTCTCGGCCATGGCTTCGTCACGCAGGAAGGCGATCAGCTGACGGCGGGCCGACAGGTCGCCCTGCTTGCCCAGCGTGATGACCTTATCAACCATCGGCTGAACTTCCTTGGCCTTCGGCAGTGTGGTCTTGATCTGCTCGTGCTTGATGACGGCGTTCACCAGACCGGAGAACAGAGCCCGGCGCTGGCTGGAGTGACGCGAAAACTTACGATGTGCATTACCATGTCTCATAACATTCTCTCCTTGTTTGCTTGCGCCAGTTACACCACCGACTGTGATGATGTGGACTGTAGCTCGCTCTGGTTTGGCCGCCGCAGCGGTCCGGTTGAACTTGGCGGTGCCTGTTGCCAGAACACCGCCAAATTAATTGCTTACAACGAGCCTTAGTACGGCTCCTCCATCTTGCGGGCCAGCTCTTCGATGTTCTCAGGCGGCCAGCCGGTAACTTCCATGCCCAGATGCAGGCCCATGGAGGTCAGGACTTCCTTGATTTCGTTGAGCGACTTGCGGCCGAAATTCGGCGTACGCAGCATTTCGCTTTCGGTCTTCTGCACCAGATCGCCGATGTAAACGATGTTGTCGTTCTTCAGGCAGTTGGCGCTGCGAACCGAGAGTTCCAGCTCGTCGACCTTGCGCAGCAGGTTGCGGTTGAAACCACCGGTGGTTTCTTCGCGCGGCTTGAGCTGCTCCTTCGGCTCTTCGAAGTTGATGAACATCTGGAGCTGGTCCTGCAGAATGCGGGCGGCTACAGCGATCGCGTCTTCCGGGGTCACCGAGCCATTGGTCTCGATGGTTAGGGACAGGCGGTCATAGTCGGTCTGCTGGCCTACACGGGCGTTTTCAACCTTGTAGGATACCTTGCGAACCGGGCTGTAGATGCTGTCGACCGGAATGAAGCCGATCGGCGCGCTTTCCGGACGGTTGGCAGCGGCAGGAACATAGCCCTTGCCGGTGTTGACCGTCAGTTCCATGTTCAGCTCAGCGTCACGGTCGAGGTGGCAGATCACCAGCTCGGGATCCATGATCTCGATATCAGCGCTGGTGGTGATCTGGCTGGCCTTGACCACGCCCGGGCCCATAGCCTTGAGCGAAATCTTCTTCGGGCCTTCAACGTGCATATTCACGCCCATGGCCTTCAGGTTGAGGATGATGTCGGTGACGTCTTCACGCACGCCCGGAATGGACGAGAATTCATGCAGCACGCCGGCAATCTGGATGCTGGTCAGCGAGGCGCCCTGCAGAGAGGACAGCAGCACGCGACGCAGAGCGTTGCCGAGGGTCAGACCAAAACCACGCTCCAGCGGCTCGGCAACAACGGTTGCCACGCGGGTCGGGTTCTTGGGGTCGGGAATGATTTCGAGTTTGGAGGGCTTCTTCAGCTCCTGCCAGTTACGCTGCAACATAGTACAACCTCATCGCCATCTGGGGTTAAACCTGATACCGCTCCAATTCTGCCCGGCCCGATGGCCTTGCCGGAACGCCCGAAGCGGTACCAATTTCATGCAGGTGGCGCGCCCCATTGCAACGCCACCCAAAACCTCAATTAGATACGACGACGCTTGCGCGGACGGCAACCGTTGTGCGGGATCGAGGTGATGTCACGGATCGAGGTGATGACAAAACCAACCGACTGCAGGGCACGCAGCGCCGATTCACGACCCGCACCCGGGCCCTTGATCAGCACTTCAATGGTGCGCATGCCGTGATCGGCGGCCTTGCGGCCGGCGTCTTCAGCTGCCATCTGGGCGGCGTACGGGGTGGACTTACGCGACCCCTTGAAGCCAACCAGACCCGACGAAGACCAGGCAATGGTGTTGCCCTGGATGTCGGTAATGGTGACGTTGGTGTTGTTGAACGAAGCATTCACATGCGCCACACCGGCGGGGATGTTCTTGCGTTCCTTCTTGCGCGGCTTAGCCGACTTTTCGTTAGCCATAATTCTGGTATCCCTTAGCTATGCTTACTTCTTGGCGATCTTCTTGCCAGCGATCGGCTTGGCCGGACCCTTGCGGGTACGCGCGTTGGTGCTGGTGCGCTGACCGCGGACCGGCAGGCCCTTGCGGTGACGCAGGCCGCGATAGCAAGCCATGTCCATCAGACGCTTGATGTTCATCGCAACGATACGACGCAGATCACCTTCTACGGTGACGTTCTTGTCGATGGTTTCACGGATACGCAGCACTTCTTCATCAGAAAGCTTGTTCACGCGGGTTGCGGGATCGATGTTCGCCTTTTTGCATACATCAAAGGCGGTCTTCTGACCGATACCATGAATGTAGCAGAGAGCGTAAGCCACAGGCTTGTTTGTGGGAATGTTGACGCCGGCAATACGTGCCACGTTTTTTCTCCTGTTATATCAGCGAGCCCGTCATGCCAGGCCCTACACAACCGATCCCCCAACGGGACCGGAGAGGTGGCCTTTATAGGGATTTACACAGTTTAGGTCAATAAGAGTCTGCGGGCTGCAGATAATAGAAATTAACCAATAAAAACATACAATTAACCATAACTGATTATTGCTTTAGCCATAGGAGATTTATAAACTCCCCACATGAAATCATCAAATTTCGAAAACTGGATCGCATCCAGCGTAGTGCGCAACAGTGCTGGCGCGCCGCTTAGGGTCTTTCATGGTACATATCACCCCGCCCCGCATTTTGCCCGCTTAACGCATTTTGGTACAGCCGATGCCGCCATAACCCGTTTATTTCAGACAGCCTATACTTGCAACAATAGCACGATGATTGGCGGTAAGGTTTTTAGTGGCTTTCTTAATATTCAAAAACCATTCAAATCGGACGATTGCTGGGGTAATTCACCTATCGGCTCAGGTGGCTCCGACTTATTTCGACATCACATGACCGAATTCACTCAAGCAGATATTGCTTATGTAATCCAACCCCTCCCCCAGCTCTGGGAGCGACCTGTAACAAATAAAAACTCAGGGTTCATTTCCCGCTTATGGCAGAGTGTTTCCAGCAAAAAAACGTCCCCCATGTCTAATGCCGGCGTGATTAAAGCACTTAAGCCATATCAACAGAAATACGGATATACAGTAGAAGCACCTAACGAATCTGAGTCATGGAAATTCATTAGCCTGCGCAATGAACTAGCCACTGAACGTTTCGCCGAATTATTGACAGAACGCCGGTATGATGGTGTTATCTATGGCAATACAGAGGAAGGCGGCCAGTCTTATATTATTCTGGACAGCAACCAGCTTTGGCTCGACGACACGTATCTTACATATAGAGAACACAAAAAAAACGGCGAATATCATGGGGCGCGTTGGGAATCTGAAACGATCAAAGAAAACCGTAATCCGCCAAATAATATGCCATATGTGAAAGATAAAGCTTTCAGATGTATCTAAGCGCTAAGAGTGAAACGCGGCACACGTCGCCCCTCATATTCAACCTCTTCTAGGAACATGGCGGCCGGGCGCACCCACACCTGCCCATCCCGATAGAGAGCCTGATACACAACGAGCGGCTCCAGCGTCTCGCTGTGCCGCCCGATGGCAATGACCTCATAATCCTTATTCTTGTAATGGCGATAGCGCCGCCCGATGAGGGGGAGATTCATTTGACCGCCCCCAGAATCAGCTGGCGCAGTCCAGGAATAATACGCTGCTGCCAATAGACGGCCCCATCATCACCGCAGGCAGCAGCCAGTTGCGCATAGACCAGCACCTTATACACCCCAGCGAGTTGCTTAGCTTGCTCAAAGGCAGCTTCGATCTCACTGATCTCTGCCAGATTTTTCCACGTCTGAAGATAAGCGTCTTTAAGTTTGGCATGGACAGGATGGCCCTCTACATAGCCATGATGATGTGCAGCCGAGTACAAGCAATTGATGAGTGAGAAGAACGGATGGGAGATTACCGCCTCTCCCCAATCAATTACGCAGCTACCTGCCTGACCAATCAGAATATTATTATCATGAAAGTCAGCATGCTCCAGCGTGGCGGGAATTGCAAAAGCCGAGAGGGCTTCACAGTGCCTATGCACAGCATCAGTATAGCGTTGAAGTCTATCCAACTCTGACATACTAAAAGAACCTGTTGTTAAAGCCGGATTTTGCAACAAGCGGCTGAACACCTCAGGCAGCAGTGAACAGCGCCAATCTGGCACCCCAATGGCTAGCAAGTCTTGAACATGCAATGCTGACGTTTGTTGAAGCTGGACGTAATGCTGCAATGCTTGCGTAAACAGATCAACATCAGCCCCGGCTTTCAGGCACGCACGCAGCGGCTGCCCCGCGTTACGCATCAAAAAACAATAAAGCCTAGCATCACTGGCCACAATCTCCGGCACACCACCCGGCTGACAGGTGGCCAACAGCTTCATCACGGACGCTTCACGAAACAAACTCGCAGGCGTTTTCTTGAGATAAACGACATGTTCGCCCGCACGCAGGCGTACGACGTGAGAGTATGGGGTTTCGCAGACGGTTTCAGTTACCAGCCCGCCAGATGGCAATAACACACGCGCCCAGTCCAGTTCGGCCACGGGTGCAGCCATTAGGCGCCGCGCAGCTTGCCGATCAGCCCATCAAGTTCGGTAGTCACAGCATCCATCTCGGCCATACCATCCACCGAGTGCAGCACGCCCTTCTCCTTGTAATAAGGGAGCAGCGGCGCAGTCTGGTTACGGTAAGCGGCGAAGCGGCTTCCCACAACTTCGGCCTTGTCATCATCACGGCGTTTGAATGCAGTGCCCCCACATTCGTCGCACACGCCCGCATGGGCTGTCGGCTTGAAGGTGTCATGATAGCCCGCACCACACTTGGCACAGGTAAAACGGCCAACGATACGCTCGGTTAGCACGGCCTCGTCTACCTTCAGCTCAATCACGGCCGAGAGCGGCGACTTGCGGCGGGACAGCATCTCGTCCAGTGCCTGTGCCTGCGCAACCGTACGCGGAAAGCCGTCAAGGATATAGCCATTGCGACAATCCGGCTGGTCGATGCGCTCGCTAATCAGGCCGATCATGATCTCGTCCGAGACCAGCCCGCCCTTATCCATAATATCCTTCACCCGCAGGCCCAGAGCTGAACCAGAGGCAATGGCCGCGCGCAGCATGTCTCCGGTGGAGAGCTGAACCAGACCATACTTCTCTTCAAGGCGACGGGCTTGGGTGCCCTTCCCCGCGCCGGGCGGGCCTAACAGGATCAGGTTTGTCACTTCTTGCTCCCCCGGAGTTTCGCCTTCTTGATCAGCCCTTCATACTGATGGGCCAACAGGTGCGAATGGACCTGCGCAATGGTATCCATTGTAACAGAAACCGCGATCAAAAGCGAGGTACCACCGAGGTAGAACGGAACGCCCGGCATCTGGGCCAGAATGAATTCCGGCAGCATACAAACTGCGGCCAGATAGAGGGCGCCGATAACCGTCAGGCGGGTCAACACATGATCGATATACTCGGATGTGCTCTTACCCGGACGGATACCCGGAATAAAGCCGCCAAATTTCTTCAAATTATCGGCAAGTTCATCGGGATTTACCACGATGGCCGTATAGAAGAAGCAGAAGAAAATGATCAGCAAGGCGTACAGCGCCATGAACAGCGGCTGGCCATGGTTTAGCATGTTCGACACGGTCTGCAGCCATTCCGGCGAATTGTCCGTATTCACAAAGCCAAGCACCGTTGCCGGCAGCAGCAGCAGCGAGCTGGCAAAGATCGGCGGAATAACGTTGGCCGAGTTGATCTTGAGCGGCAGATGCGAGCTGTCACCGCCAAACATCTTCATGCCCACCTGGCGTTTGGGATATTGCACGATCAGGCGGCGCTGAGCGCGCTCCATGAAAACGATGAAGGCAATCACGGCAACAACCATCAGCACAATCCCCATGATCAGGGCGGGATTGAGAGCGCCAGTGCGGCCCATCTCAAGCGTGGTCACAATGGCATGCGGCAGGCCGGCAACGATACCGGTGAAGATGATAAGCGAGGAGCCGTTACCAATACCGCGCGCGGTAATCTGCTCAGCCAGCCACAGCACAAACATGGTACCACCGGTCAAGGTAATAACAGCCGAGACGCGGAAGAACATACCAGGATTGGTCACCACTGACGCACCGCCAGAACCACCAGCCATGCTCTCAAGTCCAACGGCCATAGCGTAGGATTGCACGATCGCAAGAACCAGTGTCAGCCAGCGTGTATACTGGTTGAGCTTCTTGCGGCCCATCTCGCCTTCCTTCTTCATGGCTTCCAGCTCTTTGCTCACGAGGGTGAACAGCTGCACCATAATGGAGGCCGAGATGTAGGGCATGATACCCAGGGCGAAAATCGCCATGCGGCTGACCGCACCACCGGCGAACATGTTGACCATACCCAGAATACCGCCAGCATTCTGCGAGAACAGGTCAGCCATCACTTTGGAATCAATACCCGGCAACGGAATATGTGTGCCCAGACGGAACACCACCAAAGCCAGCAACGTGAACCAAATGCGCTGTTTCAGCTCGGTCGCCTTGGCGAGAGCCCCGAAATTCATGTTGGAAACGAGTTGTTCTGCGGCAGAAGCCATGACTAATCCTGTTCGAAAAAAGAAACCGGGCAACTCTAGAGCATATCGGCATGATCACCAATAGTTTCCAGAGTTCTATCCACAAAAAAATACCCCCGCCGAAGCGAGGGTATTTCAATCAGTTCAGCTAGTTGCGCGCTGATTAGGCAGCTTTCTCTTCCTTCACCGGGGTGAGGATCTTGATGCTGCCACCCTTGGCTTCAATCGCCTTTACAGCAGAAGCCGACGCACCAGCAACTTCAGCCGTGATCTTGGCCTTCAGTTCGCCGACACCGAGGATGCGCACACCGTCACGGGCCTTGCCGCACACATTCGCCTTGCGCAGCAGGTCATAGGTGATGGTATCCGTCGCCTTGATCTTGCCTTCATCAATGGCCTTCTGCAGACGGCCCAGATTGATAACAGCAAATTCGCTGGCGAAAATGTTGTTGAAACCGCGCTTCGGGATGCGGCGGATCATTGGCATCTGACCACCTTCAAAGCCCTTGAGCGAAACGCCCGAGCGTGCGGTCTGACCCTTACCACCACGGCCGGACTGCTTGCCCTTGCCGGAGCCGATACCACGGCCAACACGCATCATCTTCTTGCGCGCGCCGGGATTATCCTTGATCTGATTCAGCTTGGTCATTTCTTACTTCTCCTCGACGATGCGCACGAGGTGCTGCACCTTCTTGATCATGCCGCGGATCTGCGGGGTATCCAGCAGTTCGCGCATGGTGTGACGGCCATGCAGGCCCAGACCCTGAAGGGTCGCGATCTGACGGTCGGTCCGGCGGCTATAGCCACCGGTCTGCTCGATCTTGATGGTCTTCTTGGCAGACATGTCTTACTCCTGCGCTGCTGCGGCGTGTTCGTTGTTGCCTTCGACCTTGCCGAACAGATCCGCAACACGCTTGCCACGACGCTGGGCTACAGCGCGGGGGCTCTGGATCTTCTGCAGGGCTTCGAAGGTGGCCTTGATGAGGTTGTGCGGGTTGGTGCTACCGGTTGACTTGGCAACAACGTCCTGAACACCCAGGGCTTCGAAGATGGCGCGCTGGGCACCACCGGCGATCACGCCGGTACCAGCTGGAGCTGCACGCAGCACAACCTTACCGGCACCGAAGTGACCGTTAATGTCATGATGCAGAGTGCGGCCTTCACGCAGGGGCACGCGGATCATCTTGCGCTTGGCGTAGTCGGTTGCCTTCTTGATGGCATCCGGTACTTCGCGGGCCTTGGCAGTGCCATAGCCGACGCGACCCTTGCCGTCGCCGATGACGATGATAGCAGCAAAGCCAAAACGCTTACCACCCTTCACCACCTTGGCAACGCGGTTCACGGCAACGAGCTTTTCAATCAGCTCTTCGCCTTCTTCGCGCTCTTCACGGCGTTCACGACGCGGACCACGATCGCCACGTTCACGACGCGGACCACGCTCGGCACGCTGCTCGGGAGCAGCGGCTTCAGTCTTCACTTCTTTGGTTTCTTCAGCCATTTACTTGCTCCTTAGAACGACAGACCGGCTTCACGGGCCGCTTCGGCCAGCGCCTTGACGCGGCCATGATACAGGTAAGAACCACGGTCGAAGACCACTTCCTTCACGCCGGCCTTGATGGCACGTTCTGCCACCAGCTTGCCAACGGTCGTCGCGGCGTCCTTGTTGGAACCCTTGCCCTTGAAGTCCTTGTCCTGAGAGGACGCGGCTGCGAGGGTGTGACCCTTGATGTCGTCAATGATCTGGGCATAGATGTTGCAGTTCGAGCGGTAAACCGACAGACGGGGACGACCCACGGCCTCACGGGCAATGCGGGTACGTACACGCTGGGCGCGACGCTGCTTCTTAACTTGAGACTTAATAGCCATCGCTTGAGCTCCTTACTTCTTCTTGCCTTCCTTGCGGCGGATCTTCTCACCAGCGTACATGACGCCCTTGCCCTTATAGGGTTCAGGCTTCTTCATGGCGCGGATTTCAGCTGCAACCTGACCAACCTGCTGAGCGTCAGCACCAGTAATGCTGATTTCAGTGGGCTTGCCGGTTGCAATCTTGATGCCGGCAGGGATCTTGAACTTGATGTCGTGGCTGAAGCCAAGGTTCAGAACCAGGTCGCTGCCCTGAACGGCGGCCTTGAAGCCAACGCCCGACAGTTCAAGGTTCTTAGTGTAACCATCAGCAGCACCCTTCACGATCTTGGCGATGAGCGCGCGGCCCGTGCCCCACATCATGCGAGCTTGCTGGCTTTCGTTTGCCGGCTCAACCTTAACGACGTTACCTTCAACAACAACCTTGACGTTGTCATTGAGAACGGCCTTGGCTTCACCAGCCTTACCCTTGGCGGTCACAACGTTGCCAGCTACCGAAACGGTAACGCCAGCAGGTACAGCGACGGGGTTCTTACCAATACGAGACATGACAATTCCCCCTTAGAATACGCGGCACAGGACTTCGCCACCGACATTGGCGGTGCGAGCCTCGTTGTCCGACATCACACCCTTGGGTGTGGACAGGATGGAAACACCCAGACCGTTAGCTACCTTGGGCAGCGCAGCGATCGGAGAGTAAACGCGACGACCGGGGGTCGAAACACGTTCAATCAGCTGGATGACAGGCTTGTTGTCCTCGGCATACTTCAGCTCAACCGTGATGATGGCCATGCCATCCTTCTCGGCGTTGTAGTGGCCACGGATATAACCTTCACGCTTGAGAGCTTCAGCCACAGCGGCCTTCAGCTTGCTGGCGGGCGCATCCACACTCTTGGCGCCAATTTTCTGGGCGTTACGGATGCGGGTGAGGAAATCGCCAATCGGATCAGTTACCGGCATAGTTCAATCTCCTTACCAGCTCGATTTGATCAGACCCGGAATCAGGCCCTGCGAACCCAGTTCGCGCAGCATGATACGGGACAGACGGAATTTACGATAAACGGCGCGCGGACGGCCAGTGAGTTCGCAGCGGTTACGCACACGGTTGGGGTGTGAGTTACGCGGCAGCTTGGCCAGCTTCATCTGAGCGGCAAAGCGGTCTTCCGGCGACGCGGTCTTGCTACGGGCAACAGCCAGCAGCTTGGCACGCTTGTTGGCAAACTTCTTTGCCAGCGCAGCGCGACGGTTGTTCTTTTCGATGGTGCTTTTCTTAGCCATATTTCCCTCGCCTTACTTGCCAGAACGGAACGGCATGTCGAACGCCTTCAGCAGCGCGCGAGCTTCGTCGTCAGTCTTGGCTGTGGTCACGAACGTGATATCCATACCGCGAACCGATTCAACTTTATCGTAATCGATTTCCGGGAAAATCAGCTGTTCCTTGAGGCCCATATTGTAGTTGCCCATACCGTCGAAACCGTTGGGATTGATCCCACGGAAGTCACGTACGCGCGGCAGCGCGATGTTGACCAGACGGTCGAGGAATTCATACATACGGTCCGCACGCAGGGTGACCTTGCAGCCGATGGCCTGGCCACCGCGGAGCTTGAAGGTCGCAATTGCTTTACGGGACTTGGTGGTTACCGGCTTCTGACCCGAGATCAGAGTAAGATCACCAACCGCTGCAGTCACCTTCTTGGTGTCCTGCGTGGCTTCACCAACACCCATGTTGATGACGATCTTCTCCAGCTTGGGAACCTGCATCGGATTGGTATAACCAAATTCCTTCTTCAGCGCGGGAACGATTTCCGTTTCATAACGCTGGTGCAGGCGGGGCTTGGCCGTTTTCGTCGCTTTACTCATGGCTTCATCCTACCTTTGTTATTTATCCAGCACTTCGCCGGACTTGCGGGCTACACGAACCTTGCGGCCGTCAGCCAGGGACTTGAAACCGATACGGGTCGGCTTCTTGCTCTTGGGGTCGCGCAGCGCCACGTTGGACACGTGAATGCCGAGCTCCTTCTCTACAATGCCAGCCTGCTGGGTAGCAGTCTGACGCTGATGCTTCTTCACGGTGTTTACACCGCGCACAACCACACGGCTCTCTTCACGGAGAACCTGAAGGACTTCGCCGACCTTGCCCTTATCGCGGCCGGTCAGAACGACAACTTCGTCGCCCTTCTTGATCTTGAACTTAACGGACATTACAGCACCTCCGGCGCGAGCGAAATAATCTTCATGAAATTCAGCGCACGCAGCTCACGCAGTACCGGGCCGAAAATACGGGTGCCGATCGGTTCCTTGTCCTTGTTGATGATAACGCAGGCGTTACGATCAAAACGGATGGCGCTACCGTCCGGGCGACGAATTTCTTTGGCAGTACGTACCACAACTGCGGTGCAGACTTCACCCTTTTTTACGCGACCCTTGGGGGCAGCTTCCTTAACGGCAACCTTAATAATATCACCGACGGAGGCGTAACGGCTCTTCGAGCCCTTCAGCACCTTGATGCAGAGCACTTCTTTGGCGCCGGTGTTGTCGGCGACGTCGAGGCGGGATTCCTGTTGAATCATGGTTTTTTCTCCTTAAAGCCTTAGGCGACCTGGCCGGAACCGGCCTCAGTTACCAGTTCCCAGCGCTTGCGGGCCGAAATCGGACGGCATTCGCGGATGGTGACGGTCTGGCCAACCTTGGCCACGTTGTTCTCGTCATGCGCCATATACTTCTTCGAACGGCGGATGAACTTCTTGTAGATCGGGTGCATAACGCGACGTTCGACCAGAACCACACAGGTCTTGTCACCCTTGTCGCTTACGACGGTACCCTGCAACTCACGCTTCGGCATCTTACTTCTCCGCCTTCTTCTTGGTGGCCTTGGCCGGCTTGGCGGCCTTGGCGGTAACGGTGGCGCCACGAGCACGTTCGGTCTGAACTGTGCGGATCTGGGCAATGGTACGACGTACCGTGCGCAGCGCGGCGGTGTTTTCCAGCTGGCCAGCGGCCTTCTGGAAACGCATGTTATACTGGTCCTTCGACAGCTTCAGGACTTCGGCCTTCAGCTCGTCATCGCTCTTGGCGCGGATATCAGCGGTCTTCATTTATGCCTCCTCGCCGATGCGGGTTACAATCTTGGTCTTGATCGGGAGCTTGGCAGCGCCCAGGGTCAGGGCAGACTGAGCTACCGCGGCCGGGATACCGTCAAGTTCGAACAGGATACGACCCGGCTTGACGCGGGCGGCCCAGAATTCGACCGAACCCTTACCGGAACCCATGCGGACTTCCGCCGGCTTCTTCGATACGGGCAGATCCGGGAATACACGGATCCAGATACGACCCTGACGCTTCATTTCGCGGGTGATCGCGCGGCGGGCCGCTTCGATCTGGCGCGCAGTGATACGCTCGGGTTCCAGGGCCTTCAGGCCGAATGCACCGAAGTTCAGGTCAAAACCGCCCTTGGCTACGCCATGGATGCGGCCCTTGTGAGCCTTGCGGAACTTGGTACGCTTGGGGGACATCATGATCTAGGTACTCCTTCTCAGGCCGCGCGGTTCTCGCCGCCCTGGTGCGCTGCAACGCGCTTGTCCTGGGCCAGCGGGTCATGGGCCATAATATCACCCTTGTACACCCACACCTTGACACCACAGGTGCCATAGGTGGTGAAAGCGGTACCACGGGCAAAATCAACATCAGCGCGCAGGGTATGCAACGGCACGCGGCCTTCACGATACCATTCAGCGCGGGCGATTTCAGCGCCACCCAGACGGCCACCGCAATTGATACGGATACCGAGGGCACCCAGACGCATGGCACTCTGAACAGCGCGCTTCATGGCGCGACGGAAAGCAACACGGCGTTCCAGCTGCTGGGCAATGCTGTCAGCGATCAGCTGAGCGTCGATTTCCGGTTTGCGGATTTCAACGATGTTCAGGCTGACTTCAGCGCCACCAACAAACTTGGACAGGTCAGAGCGCAGCTTTTCAATGTCAGCGCCCTTCTTGCCAATGACAACACCCGGACGGGCGGTGTGAATGGTGACACGTGCCTTCTTGGCCATGCGCTCGATGATGATCTTCGAAACGCCAGCACCTTCCAGACGCTCGGTCAGCATGTCACGGATACGCATATCCATGTGCAGCTGATCGGCATAAGCGGTGCCTTCAGCGTACCAGCGACTGTCAGCGGTACGATTGATGCCCAGACGCAGGCCGATCGGATTGACTTTCTGACCCATTATGCGGCCTCCTTCTTGGCAGCTGTAGTCTTCTTGGCGGCAGTGGTCTTCTTGCCAGCGGCCTTTTCCTTCGGCGCCTTGGCTTCACGTTCGCGCACAACAACGGTGATGTTGCTGAAGAACTTTTCGATACGGGTCGAACGACCGCGACCACGGGCCTGGAAGCGCTTCATAACCAGAGCCTTACCGATTGTGGCGCTGGCAACGTAGAGGCGATCCACGTCCAGGTTATGGTTGTTCTCGGCGTTGGCGATAGCAGCCAGCAGAACCTTCTTCACGTCCTTGGCGACGCGACGACGGCAGAACGTCAGGTCAGCGATGGCCTGCTCAGCGCTCTTACCACGGATCAGCTCAGCCACCAGATTGATCTTGGTGGGGCTGGTACGGATCGAGGTGGACTTAGCCATTGCCTCATTAGCCGCTACGCGGCGGGGTGCCTTGGGCTTGCTCATCTTACTTGCCTGCCTTCTTGTCTGCAGCCGTGTGGCCGTGGAATGTGCGCGTGGGCGCAAATTCACCAAACTTGTGACCGACCATCTGCTCGTTCACCAGAACGGGAACGTGCTGCTTGCCATTGTGCACGGCGATGGTCAGACCAACGAAGTTGGGCAGAATCGTCGAGGCACGCGACCAGGTGCGGATCGGGTCGTTCTTCTTGCTGGCGCGAGCGGCTTCTGCCTTCTTCAGCAGCGAGGGGTGAACGTACGGACCTTTATGAAGCGAACGAGTCATTGCTCAGGCTCCCTTACTTCTTGTGACGCGAACGGACGATCATATTATCCGTTCTCTTGTTGCTACGGGTCTTGCGACCACGGGTGACCTTGCCCCACGGTGTGCTCGGATGACGGCCACCATTGGTACGACCACCGTGCGGGTGATCTACCGGGTTCATGGCGATACCACGAACAGACGGACGCTTGCCCAACCAGCGCGAACGACCGGCCTTGCCAACCACGCGGTTCTGGTGGTCAGGGTTCGATACGGCACCGATGGTGGCGAGGCATTCGCCGCGAACCATACGGATTTCGCCGGAGTTGAGCTTGATCTGGGCATAGCCAGCCGAACGGCCAACCAGCTGGGCATACGCACCAGCCGAACGGGCCAGCTGGGCACCCTTGCCAACCTTGAGCTCAACGTTGTGAATGATCGTACCAACCGGAATGTTCTTCAGCGGCAGGGTGTTACCCGGCTTGATGTCCGCATTGGCGCTCGACACAACGGTGTCACCTACAGCGAGGCGCTGCGGAGCAATGATGTAGCTCAGCGTGCCATCAGTGTACTTGATCAGCGCGATGAAAGCCGAACGGTTCGGATCGTATTCCAGACGCTCAACGTTCGCCGGCATGTCGATCTTGCTGTTACGCTTGAAGTCAACCAGACGATAAGCCTGCTTGTGACCACCACCCTTGGTGAAGATCATCAGACGGCCGGTGTTGTTGCGACCGCCCTGCTTGCGCAGGCCTTCGGTCAGCATCTTCACGGGCTTGCCGGTGTACAGTTCCGAGCGGTCGACCTGAATCAGGTGGCGACGACCGGCGCTGGTGGGATTAAACTTACGCAATGCCATAATTCATCGCCTCCTTAAACGCTCGCACTCAGGTCGATGTTCTGACCCGCTTCGAGGGTCACAATCGCCTTCTTGATGTCCGAGCGCGAACCCTTGATCCCGCGGAAGATCTTGGTCTTGCCCTTCAGGACGCTGGTGTTTACCGCTTTTACCTTCACTTTGTAAATAGTCTCTACAGCTGCCTTAATTTCAGGCTTTGTGCTGTCGAGCGGTACTTCAAAAGTGACCTGGCCATACTGGCTGCCCAGGCTGGACTTTTCGGTGATCATCGGCATGCGCAGAACCTGCAGCATACGCGGGGTCACTTCCTTAACGGCTACGGTCTTGCTCATTTCAGCCTCGCTTCCAGCTGCTCAACGGCGTTCTTGGTCAGAACGAGCGTATCGCGGCGGAGAATATCATACACATTGGCGCCCTGCTCCGGCAGAACATCGATCAGCGGGATGTTGGCAACGGCGCGGCAGAAGTTCAGGTCGAGGTTGGCGCCATCAATGATGAGAGCCGAACCTACACCCAGCTTCTTCAGCTTGGCGACCATTTCCTTGGTCTTGTGGCTGTCAGCCTTGGCGGCGTCAAGCACGATCAGCTTGCCTTCCTTGGCCTTAACCGACAGGGCGGTCTTGAGCGCCAGCTGACGAACCTTCTTGGGCAGATCATAGGCATGGCTGCGAACAACCGGGCCGAAAATCACGCCACCGCCACGGAACTGCGGCGAACGCAGCGAGCCCTGACGTGCATTACCGGTACCCTTCTGGGCATACGGCTTCTTGGTGGTGCCGCTTACGCCAGAAATAGTCTTGGTTGCGTGCGTACCAGCGCGGCGCTTGGCCAGCTGCCAGTGAACAGCGCGGTCGAGAATGTCGTTACGACCTTCCACACCAAATACGGCGTCATTGAGATCAGCTTCGCCAACCTTCTTGCCGTCCAGATTTACAACCTGAATCTTCATGCTTCACCACCTGCGGCCTGAGCCAACTTGATTGCAGCCGGGTACGGAGCGCCAGCGGGACGCGCCTTTTTCACGGCATCGCGGACCATGACGTAGCCGCTCTCGGCGCCGGGAATGGCACCCTTAACGAACAGCAGGCCACGTTCTGCATCAACCTGCACAACCTTCAGGTTCAGCGTCGTGACGCGAACCACACCCATGTGGCCCGGCATGCGCTTGTTCTTGAAGGTACGGCCCGGGTCCTGACGGCCACCTGTCGAACCGATCGAGCGGTGCGACACGGACACACCGTGCGAGGCGTTCAGACCGCCGAAGTTGTGACGCTTCATACCACCGGCGAAACCCTTACCGATCGTGATACCAGCAACGTCAACATCCTGACCGATCACAAAGTGCTCAGCCGAGAGTTCGGCGCCGACATCCAGCAGGGCGTCCTTGGCTACGCGGAATTCAACCACCTTAGCCTTGGGCTCTACCTTCGCCTTGGCGAAGTTAGCACGCTCGGAAGCCGAGCAATTCTTAGCTTTCTTGCTGCCCAGACCAAGCTGAACTGCATTGTAGCCATCTTTTTCTTCGGTGCGGATGCCGGTAACCTGGCAACCTGCAACGCTCAGCACGGTAACCGGAATATGCATGCCCTTGTCGTCAAAGACGCGGGTCATACCCAGTTTCTGTGCAATCAAACCCGTACGCATGGTTCAATTCTCCTACTGACCAATAACCTCAACGCTCACACCAGCAGCAATCTCCAGCTTGCTGAGAGCTTCCAGCGTGGACGGCTGGGGCTCGAGCAGGTCGAGGATGCGGATATGAGTGCGGATCTCAAACTGATCGCGCGACTTCTTATCGATGTGCGGGCCACGCAGCACCGTGAACTTCTCAATGTGACGCGGCATCGGAATGGGACCACGCACTTCCGCGCCGGTCCGCTTCGCCGTGTTCACGATCTCGCGGGTGGACTGGTCCAGCACGCGATGATCAAACGCCTTGAGACGGATGCGAATAGAGTTCGCCATGATCCCTTTCCTCTCTCTCACTTACTCAATGATCTTAGCAACAACGCCGGCGCCAACGGTACGGCCACCTTCGCGGATAGCGAAGCGCAGACCTTCGTTCATAGCGATCGGGTTGATCAGCTTAACAGTCATGGCGATGTTGTCGC
>Ga0255212_1000019_pt1 | contig 101149 bp, 90 predicted proteins | sample Miss_Yuk_RepC_8d_FD_188425 | JGI IMG/M metagenome (GOLD analysis project Ga0255212, IMG submission 188425) | Freshwater microbial communities from Mississippi River, Louisiana, United States - Miss_Yuk_RepC_8d | ecosystem: Environmental > Aquatic > Freshwater > River | place: USA: Louisiana...
TTGCAGCATGATGTCACCCGCTTTGTGCCCCATATTGTCGTTGAGCGATTTAAAGCCATTGAGGTCAATATAAACCAGTGCCAGATAGGCAGCCTGCCGCCGCGCATTGCTGATCTCGCGGCGCAGGTTTTCCAGAAAGGCGCGCTGATTGAGCAAGCCTGTGAGGGGGTCTTTTATGGCCAGCTCATGTAGCTGCTTGGTGCGCTCGGCCACCTGAATTTCAAGGTCATTGGCATATTGCTGCACAACATTTTTAGCCGATGTGATTTCAGCGGCCATGCTGTTGATGTAGCTGTCGAAGAACAGCTGTGTGTCAAACATGATGACTTTATAGAGCGATTCCTGCAGTGCGCTGAGTTTGTGCTCGCAGGAGAATTTGGTCGTCATTTCTGCCAGCGAGTGATTGATCATGCTCACCAGCTGCCAAAGCGCCGAAATATAGAGTTTAGGCGGAACGCCGATGCGTTTGTGGGTACGCCCCATGCGCAGGCGCGAATTGACATAGTCGCTGTCAAAAAAGCCGTGGAATAATGAGATCAGATATACCTTCATACTGTAATGGATACGTTCAAGCGTTTCCTTGTCACCAATCAGCAGGCTGATCTCCGATGACTGGGTAATATGCCGATAGAATTGCTGGGCTATACGTTCGCTGTTTTCAGCCATCCAGTCGCGGCAGAACATCAGATTGGCGGCATCTTCATCACCCAGACCAAACAATGCTTTGCGAGAAGCAATTTCCCGTTCAGTAAACTGGAGCTGCTCCAGCAGGCTGATCTCGGCAACATTGGTCATGGTGGCATCCCTTTCTTCAAGGGGGTCAGCCTAACTGATAGGGCAGGCCTGCAAAGAGACTCGGTGTAAAATGGGCCGTCTAAGCGTTAAAATATTCGGGCTTGAAAAGTGCGATGGAAACTTAATGATTGGCCATACGCTATAAAAAGTACAAGGGCGTGCTAAGCAGCTATGGCCTGATGGGCCCTGGGCAGCTTACTGCTTTTGCGGAGAAGCGGCCTGGGCAACGTTGGCGCTTGCGCCAGTCTTGCTGCGTAGCAGGGCAATAAGGGCGTCAACCTTGCCGCCATTATTCTGGATGATGCTGGCAAATTCAGAGCGTTGGGTGATGCTCATGCTCACCTGTTCAATGATGACGTCTGTGACGCGATAGGTTTTGTCATCAACCGCACTGACCTTCCAGTCCACCGCAACCGGGGGTTGCCCGCCGGTCATATTGATCTTGGAATTGACAACGACATCCGGCGCATCCGCGCGCGTGCCGGTAATGCTGACGGTTTCACCCGAATAGGCTTTAAAGCGGTTGGCATAGATACCAACAATATAATCTTCAAAAAGCTGGATATATTCAGCTTGTTGTTCGGGTGTGGCAACACGCCAATAGCGGCCCAGCACAAAACGACCGACCGCGGATAGGTCAAAATTCTGCTTGAGAATGGCGTGGAATTTTTCCGCAATCTGCGCATCGGTGCGGCCGGGGGCCGACAGGGTGGAGATGGCTTCCTGCGCCATGCCGTCAATCAGCGCGCGGGCCTTTTCAGGATCCGTGGCTGCTGCTGCCGGACTGGCGACAGCCGAACCCAGCGCCAGAATAAAGGCAAACGACAGCAACAAGCGGCGGATCATCATCAACTTTCCTGTAAACCAAACGTTATCGGCAGCTTACTTGTCAGCGCGCGGGCCCAGCTGATTCTTGATCTGGGCGGCACGATGCTGCGCATAGAGGCTGCGCAGGGAAGCATAGCTGTCGATCGAGTTGGCGCGTACATCGCGAATTGCCGCATCAACACTGGCACGGGTATCCATCATGCGCAGGGTGTTAACGGCAAACAGGCCACCTTCCAGATCGTTGTTGTTGGCTACAATACGAACCGGGTCGGCCACATAGTCAACGCCACGGCCAATACCGTCACGCAGGCTCGACGGGCCCATCAGCGGCAGCATGACATAGAAGGACGGCTCCATGCCCCAGCTGGCGAGAGTTACGCCAAAGTCGGTATCTTCATAGGGTAGGCCAATTCCGCTGGCGACATCGCCCAGACCGGCAACGCCTACGGTGCTGTTGACAAAGAAACGGCCGACCGCGGTGCCAAAACCATCCACATTACCCTGCAGCAGCTTGTTGATGGCAATGATCGGCAGTTCCAGATTGCGGAAGAAATTGCGCACTACATTTTGCACCGGCTCGGGCGTGGCTTCATGATAAATGGTGGAGGCCGGGCCGATCAGCAGAATGTCGGTGGCCTCGTTCAGGCCGTAAACAGCGCGGTTGAAGCCTTCCAGCGGATCGGCGATCTCGCCGCTGTCAGCGGTCTGATAATCGTCACGGTTGCTGGCGCAGCCCGTCAAGGTCACGCTGCCGATAAGGGCAGCAAGTACGGTCAGGGAACGGAAGCGGGCGGCGATAGTTTTGGTCATCTGGATCCTGCTGCGGCAACAACGGTTGATACTCTTAAACTATATACGTGCAGCTGATTGCTTAATCCTTACCAAATGTGAAAAGGCCCGGATTTGCTCAGCAGGTGCAACGTATTGATCGGTAAACCAACTAACATTCCAACGGGCAGATTCCCATACGCACCGGCGGGAAACTCATCCGACTCTTCAAGAGTGTTGCATATCTGCCGCGCCGTGGCGGGCTGGCCACAAGCAGACTCGGCGGGGCTAGCCGAAACTGCCCGAATTAGTCCATATTCCGCCGTTATGACCCAGACCCGTCCGACCATCAGTTTCGAATTTTTCCCGCCCAAAACCGCCGAGGTTGAAAAGGGCTTGTGGCACGCTGTCGATATTCTGGGGCCGCTGGGGCCTAAATTTGTGTCGGTGACGTATGGGGCTGGCGGCTCCACCCGCGCCCGCACACACGAAATTGTCACGCGTCTGCAGCAGGATAAGGGGCTGGTGGCTGCCGCCCATCTCACCTGCATCGGCTCGACCCGTGAGGAAATCGCCGAAATTGCCGAAACCTACTGGCAGGCAGGCATCAAGCATATCGTGGCGCTGCGTGGGGATCCGCCCGGCGGCATGGATGCGCCCTACACCCCCACGCCCGGTGGCTATGCTTATGCGGCTGATCTGGTGGCGGGCCTGCGCGCGCAGCACCCGTTTGAGATCAGTGTGGGCGCTTATCCGGAAAAGCACCCGGCTGCCGCCAGTGCGCAGGCTGACCTTGACGCGCTCAAGCGCAAGGTTGATGCCGGAGCGCACCGCGCCATTACCCAGTTCTTTTTTGATAATGATGCTTTCTTCCGTTTCCGTGATGCGGCGGTGAAGGCGGGGATCACTGTGCCGATCATCCCCGGTATTCTGCCCATCAGCAATTTTGCCAAGGCGCAGGAATTTGCCAGCAAGTGCGGCGCGTCCATGCCGCCAGCTTATGCCCAGCTGTTTGAGGGGCATGATGAGGCGCCGGTATATGTGCGCCAGCAAACTGCAATTGAAGTGGCAGGCGAGCAATGCGTTGAGCTGCGCGCTGGTGGGGTGGAGCATTTCCATTTCTACACCCTCAATCGCGCCGAGCTGGTGGCTGGCATCTGCGCCCAGCTGGGCTATGCGGTAAGCGCGCCTGAACCAGCCGTCGCTGCTAGCCGCACCGCTTTATAATTCTTGAATAGCTGGGGTAAAATATGAGCGCAGCTAGTCAGAAGTGGAATGATGCTGTTTGGTTTTTTACAGGAATTGTTACAGCGGTAGCTGTTTATATTGCATTAAGTGGAGATCCCAAAGATGTTGTTCATAAATGGCAGGAGCTTCTTTCGCTATTAGCCACATTGTTTGCTGGTATTTTGGCCTATATCGGTATTCAGCGTCAGATTAGCCAGCAGTATGACGCGGAGAGAAAACGCCAAGCTGGATTAGCTAGCTATTTGCAAATAGCAGCTAGGCAATATGAGTTTGATTTACTTGCCCTAGCTAGTGATATGACAACAAACGAGCACCCGGCTGAGGTTGAAGATCAAGCTGACAATAAAAACATATATTGGCCGCCTAGTGATTTTGCTGAGCGGGTGGCTATTCCATCGTCACTACAGTTGAGGCCGGAAGAATTTGCTCATATGAATGAAGCAAACAAAACCTTATATATCGAAATGCACGACATTGTTCAATCAATCATGGTGAGTTATCGAGTTCTGATGACTAATATTGACTTTGTTGATGGGGGAAATCTGCAGGGGGTCGCTGTTGATATGGTTCATCAGCTGCAAAGTTTAATTAAGAAATGTAATTCTTTTGAAAGTGGAATTGTTAAATGAGTAAGCTGCTTGATACTTTAAAAGAACGCGTGCTGCTATGTGATGGCGGTATGGGCACCTATGTGCAGGCCATGACACTGGACGTGGACAAGGATTATTGGGGTAAGGAAAACTGCACCGATATTCTCTGTCTGTCGCGGCCTGACATCGTGCGCAATATCCAGCGCGGCTATTTTGAAGCGGGCGCAGATATGGTGGAGACCAATACGTTTGGTGCGTCCCCCATTACGCTGGGCGAGTTTGAGATTGCCGAGAAGGCGTACGAGATCAACAAGCGCGCGGCTGAAATCTCGCGCGAGGCGATGGATGGTTTTACCGATGGTCGCACGCGCTATGTGCTGGGCTCCATTGGCCCTGGCACCAAGCTGCCGTCCCTCGGGCATATCGCCTATCAGCCGATTGAAGACGCTATTACTGAGCAGGCGCGCGGCTTGTCCGACGGCGGGGTGGATGCCTATCTGATCGAAACCTGTCAGGACATTCTGCAGATCAAAGCGGCGGTTAATGGCTGCAAGAACGCCAATCGCCTGACCGGTCGCGCAGTGCCGATTTTTGTGCAGGTCACGGTCGAAACGACCGGTACTTTGCTGGTGGGCACAGATATCGCTGCTGCGGCCACCGTGCTGGAAGCGCTTGATGTGCCGCTGATTGGCATGAATTGCGCCACCGGCCCGCAGGAAATGGCCGAGCATGTGAAATGGCTGGGGCAGAACTGGCCTGGCCTCATCAGCCTGCAGCCCAATGCAGGCTTGCCCGAGCTGGTCAATGGCAAGGCGCATTTTCCGCTGACGCCGGACGAGCTGGCGCAGTGGCTGGAGCGCTTCATCCGTGAAGACGGCCTGAACCTGATTGGCGGTTGCTGTGGCACCACGGCCGATCATACCCGCGCGCTGGATCATATGCTGCGCAAGCTGGGCGACGGAGATCGTCCGGCGGTCAAGCAGCGCTCGGTGCATTGGGTGCCCTCGGTGGCCTCATTATATTCGCAGGTCAATCTGCGTCAGGAAAACAGCTATTTCTCGATTGGCGAGCGCTGCAACGCTAACGGCTCCAAGAAGTGGCGTGAGCTGCAGGAAGCCGGTAACTGGGATGGCTGCGTTGAGATGGCGCGTGAGCAGGTGCGTGAAGGCAGCAACAGCCTTGATATCTGCACCGCCTTTGTTGGCCGCGACGAAGTGGCCGAGATGAACGCGGTAGTGCCGCTGATCGGCAAGGCCGTGACGGCGCCGCTGGTGATCGATTCAACCGAACTGAAAGTGCTGGAAGCCGCGCTGCCGCTCTATGGCGGTAAGGCTATTATCAACTCCATCAACTTTGAAGATGGGGAAGAACCCGCCGCCGCCCGTCTGCGTCTGGCCAAGAAATATGGCTGCGCCGTCATTGCCCTGACCATTGATGAAGAAGGCATGGCCAAGACGCCGGAGCGCAAGCTGGCCATTGCCAAGCGCCTGCGTGATTTTGCGGTGGCGCATGGCCTGCGTGAGCATGACCTGCTGATTGACCCGCTCACCTTCACCATTGCCACCGGCAATGAGGATGACCGCAAGCTGGGCGAGTGGACCATTGAAGGCATCAAGCTCATTCGGCAGGCCATGCCGGATGTGCAGATCATTCTGGGCCTGTCGAACATTTCGTTCGGTCTCAACCCGGCGGCGCGTCATGTGCTGAATTCAGTCATGCTTGATCATGCCACCAAGGCGGGCATGACCGGGGCGATTGTCCATGTCAGCAAGATCATGCCGCTGCATAAGATTGCGCCGGAAGAAGTGAAGGTGGCTGAAGACCTGATCTATGATCGCCGTGCTGATGGGTATGATCCGCTGCAGGCCCTGCTGGCCATGTTTGCGGACCGCAAGGCCGACGCCAGCGCCAAGAAGCAGCGCGCCGAAACGGTGGAGCAGCGCCTGAAAGACCGCATTATCGATGGTGATCGCGTCGGGCTGGATGATGAGCTGGCACAGGCGATGACAGTACATAAGCCGCTCGACATCATCAATAACATCCTGCTTGAAGGGATGAAGGTGGTAGGCGAGCTGTTTGGCGCCGGCAAAATGCAGCTGCCCTTTGTGCTGCAATCAGCCGAGACCATGAAGGCGGCGGTCGCCTATCTCGAACCGTTCATGGAAAAGATAGAGGGTCAGCAAAAGGGTACCATCGTGCTGGCTACAGTGAAGGGCGATGTGCATGATATCGGCAAAAATCTGGTCGATATCATCCTGACCAATAATGGTTATCGCGTTATCAATCTGGGCATCAAGCAGCCGATCAGCAACATCATCAGCGCCGTGCGTGAGCATAAGGCTGACGCCGTGGGGATGAGCGGCCTGCTGGTCAAATCCACCGTGATCATGAAGGAAAATCTGGAAGAGCTGACGCGTGAAAAGGTCAGTATCCCGGTCTTGCTCGGCGGCGCTGCGCTGACGCGTGCGTTTGTCGAAGATGATTGTGTGGCAGCCTATGATGGCGGCCGTGTGGCTTATGCGCGTGATGCGTTTGACGGTCTGGGTCTGATGGATAAAGTCATGACCGGTTCGTTTGATAGCTATTTGAGTGCGGTGCAGGCTAAACGCTCCACCCGCGCCAAGAATACCAAGCGTAAACTGGGTGAGGCGGTTGTCGCCGCGCCGATGGCGGCAGAAGAAGCGCGCGCGCGCCGTCTGGCCAATGTATCGGCCGTGCCGGTGCCGCCGTTCTGGGGTGCCCGTCTGGTCGAGCAGATTTCGCCCAAAGCGCTGTTGCCGTACCTGAATGAACGCATGCTCTATCAGCTGCAATGGGGCTATCGCAAGGATGGCAAGTCGTTTGATGAATATCTGCAATGGGCGCAGAAAGAGCTTAAACCCATCCTGACCAATCTGCTGGAGCGCTGTGTTGCGGAAGATATCCTGCAGCCGCAGGCGGTGTATGGCTATTGGCCGTGCGCTGCTGACGGTGATGATCTGCTGATTTTTGACAAGGATCAGAAGGATCAGGAAGTGGCGCGCTTTACCCTGCCGCGTCAGGCCGAGGGGGAGCGGCTATCGATCGTTGATTATGTGCGCGACGTGACCGACCCGCAGCGTGATGTCATCGGGTTTCAGGTGGTGACCATGGGCCAGAAAGTGGCTGATGTGGCGCGCGACTGGTTTGAGCAGAACCGTTATCAGGATTATCTCTACCTGCATGGTCTGGGTGTTGAGCTGACGGAAGCGTTGGCTGAATATACGCATAAGCGTATGCGTGGCGAGCTGGGCTTTGCTGGTGAAGACGCCCGCGAAATAGAAAAGATGCTGCAGCAAGGCTATCGCGGCAGCCGCTATTCCTTCGGTTATCCGGCGTGCCCCAATCTTGAAGATCAGGTGCCGATCCTCAGCTTGCTGGGAGCAGAGCGCATTGGTGTTGAGATTTCGGACGGCTTCCAGCTGCATCCCGAGCAGTCAACATCGGCAATCGTGCTGCATCACGCCAAGGCCAAATACTTCTCGGTTTAAGCAGTGTAGTTCGGCTGGTGGCGCTTAGTCGTTCGTCAGCGTGCTGGGGCTGCGCCGGGATACCGGCATGTTGCTACGGATGATGCAATCATTCTGGTTGCTCATGGCGTAGCTGGTTTGTTGCGGGCATTGCTTGTCCACGCGATAGCTCGCCGCAATGTAGGTAGCCGTGGCTCCGTTTTTGCGGGCATAGGGGTTGGTATTGTATTCACAGGTATAAACCCGGCTGCGGGTTTGGCCGGCGGGCACTGTTTCCCAGCGGATCAGACCTTCAGCCCATTTGTGGCATTCCTGCAGGGTTTTTACCGGGGCGGTTACGCCGGGCTGGCGGAAGGTAAGGGCCGAGCTCATTGTGGGTGTCGGCACATCCTCGTTCTGTTTCTTTGCAGCAGCCTCACTGCTATTAGCAAATACGTAAATAGCGCCATAAAGAGTGCCAATAAAGGCAAGGCCGCCAATAAGGTCGCGGAACATGCTGGTGGGCTTGTGCGCCATTTAAAAACTCCAAATTCAAAATGTGCTGGAAAATACCAAATCGTAGGCGGGAAAGGCAATTGAATTACCTAATGAATTGCCCAGCCGTTTTGCCACACCTGAGTATTTGATAAGACTGGAGAATTTGAATGACTAGCGGGTTAGCGCGGGCCGGGCCTGATGTTTTTGATTGAGGGGGGCGGGCATTGCCGCTGATCCACCATATTGGTGGGGCAGGTCTTCACCGCATCAAAATTGGTGGTTTTAGGCACAACCGCATCGGCTGAGCGGTAAAGGCCATCCGTCGGTTCACACACAAAGTGTTGGCTATAACTTTTGCCAGCTGGCACCACATGCATGCTGACCAGACCGGCTGCGCGCTCATGGCACTCTTTCTCATTTTGAACCGCCCAGGCAACGCCGGATCCGCGCAGGGTCATGGGCGTGCTGATCATGGGTGGCGGGCTGTTGTCCTCAGTGTAAGTGGGGTTGCAATAGGCGGTGATTGGCCTGCGGTTGGCCCAGGCTGCGAGATTATCAAATACAGTGCACACCCGGTCAGCCTCAGGTGAGGCCGGTTTGGCGGTGGCGGGTTTGTTTGGTTCGTCAGCCATTTTTAGCGCTCCAACCTCTTAGTTCTGCCAGAATAACGTTAAAATTCGGTTGGGTTTGGGCGGCAGGCCGCTAAAAATTGCTGCACTGCCGTATTGACCCAGCGGCAGGCTTATGCGCTAATCCTGCTTAATAACTAAGGCCCGGGAGGCCAAAATGGGACGACGTATTCATGCAGGCTGCGCGCAGGGCGCGTGGCGATTTGTTTCGCCTTTGTTTGTTTTAGTCGCTCGATGTGCAGACATGCGGCATCCGCTGCTGCAGACAGGGGGCTGCTGATGCTGACCTTAAGTGAGATCTGGAAACATCCACCGCGTGAGGGTGATCATGCCCCCGCCGCTACCTTGGATGTACGCGTGACTAAAGCAGGCGTCATGATAACTGATCCTGTGCTGGCCGTACGGCTGGAAATTGGCGCCACCGGCCAATTACAGATCATGCCACAAAATACCTTGTGGGATGGCGGTGCGCGCACGGCAGAGGCGCGCCTGAAAGTTCGTCCCGGCCTGACCCGCACCTTGCCTGAGTTAGCGACGCAGCTGGGGCATGAGGTGTTTGTGCGGCAGACCGCCAGCCAACATCCAGATGGCAGCGCCCCGCAGCGGCATGTGCATGAACGGTTGATGATTGTGCATCCGGTTGCCGGGCAGCTGGTCTATCAGCGCAGCTTTGATCATGCCCAGCCGGACCGGGTGACCTGTACGCTGGAGCAGAATAACAAGCTGGTAAATTTGCGGCGGTTTAAGTACCGGCAGTTCAATTTTACCCGTCTGCCCGGTACGCATGACCATATCTTCCCGGCCTGCTGCCCGACCGAGCCTTATATTTTTGCACTGGAAGGGTATTTCCGCGCCTTGCCGGTGCCGCATAATGTGCGCTCCCTGCAGCGGTCGCCGGCCGGAAAGCCGGATCGGCAAAGTGGCCCGCGTTAGGCGGGTGGCTGGATTCTGTTTCCAGATTGTTCTATGTAAGGGGCATGAGTGCCGTTCCTGCTCCCGTTGCTTCTGCCATGACCGATTTGCCGCCCTATCTCTCCAAGCTCAATCCGCCGCAATTAGCTGCGGTGCAGGCGCTTGATGGCCCGGTGCTGGTGCTGGCCGGTGCAGGGACGGGCAAGACCCGGGTGCTGACCACCCGGCTGGCGCATTTGCTGGTCTCGCGCCGGATCTCGCCGTTTGAACTGCTGGCGGTAACCTTCACCAACAAGGCCGCCGGAGAAATGCGTGAGCGTGTTGCCCATCTGGTGGGGACTGCCCCGGATGGCTGGTGGCTAGGCACTTTTCATGCACTGGCGGCGCGCATTCTGCGTAAGCATGCAGAGGTGGTGGGGCTGAAGGATAACTTCACCATTCTGGATGCAGATGACCAGCTGCGGCTGGTCAAGCAGCTGATGGATGGGCGCGGGATTGATGATCAGCGCTGGCCCGCCAAGGCCATTTTAGCCCTGATCCAGAAATGGAAAGATCGCGGCGAAGAGCCAGACCGTGTGAGTGGTGGCGGTGAAAGCAAGCTGATCACCTTGTATCGTGATTATCAGGCGCGCTTAAAAACGCTCAATGCGGCTGACTTTGGCGACCTGCTTTTGCACAACCTTACCATTTTCCGCCTGCGGCCGGATATTCTGGCGGCTTATCAGCAGCGCTTTAAATATATTCTGGTCGATGAGTATCAGGACACCAATGTGGGGCAGTATTTATGGCTGCGCTTGCTGGCACAGGGATCGCGCAATATTTGTTGCGTGGGCGATGATGACCAGTCCATCTATGGCTGGCGCGGGGCTGAGGTGGGTAACATCCTGCGCTTTGAGCAGGACTTTCCCGGTGCCACCGTTATTCGTCTGGAGCAGAATTACCGCTCAACCGGGCACATTCTGGGCGCCGCCGGTGGCCTGATTGAAAAGAACCGTGAGCGTCTGGGCAAAACCCTGTGGACCGCGGCCGAGCAGGGCGAGAAGGTGGTGGTGCGCGGCCTGTGGGATAGTGAAGAAGAGGCCCGCTGGGTCGGTGAAGAGATTGAGGCGGCGCAGCGCAAGGGTGTTGCCGCAGCGCAGATGGCGGTGCTGGTGCGCGCTGGTTTTCAGACCCGTGAGTTTGAAGAGCGCTTGTTGACCTTGGGTATTCCTTACCGGGTGATTGGCGGCCCGCGCTTTTATGAGCGGCAGGAAATTCGCGATGCTATGGCGTATTTGCGTATCCTGCATCAGCCGGCCGATGATCTAGCGTTTGAGCGCATCATGAACACGCCTAAGCGTGGTTTGGGCCCGGCCACCGTACAGCAATTGCACACAGCGGCGCGGGCTATGCAGGTGCCACTGCTGGAAGCAACCCAGCGCCTGACCGAGACCGATGACCTCAAGCCCAAGGTGCGCAGTACGCTGCGCAATCTGTGTGAGGATTTTGCGCGCTGGCGCAATCTGCTACGGGAGACGCCGCATCCGCAGGTCGCGGGCATTATGCTTGATGAAAGCGGCTATACCGCCATGTGGCAGCAGGATAAGTCGCCTGAAGCGGCGGGCCGTCTTGAAAACCTCAAGGAACTCATCACCGCCATGGCGGAGTTTGATACGCTTGCTGCGTTCTTGGAACATGTGGCGCTGGTGATGGAGCAGGCGGAAGGCGCTGGTCAGGAAGCGGTAACGCTGATGACGCTGCATGCTGCTAAAGGCCTGGAATTTGACGTGGTGTTGCTGCCGGGCTGGGAAGAGGGGATTTTCCCCAGTCAGCGTTCGCTGGATGAAAATGGCGACCGCGCCTTGCAGGAGGAGCGCCGCTTGGCCTATGTCGGTATTACCCGCGCGCGCCAGAAAGCGCTTATTGGTTATACTGCGCGCCGCCGTTTGCATGGCCAGTGGGAAGATGCGCTGCCAAGCCGTTTCATTGGCGAGTTGCCCAAAGCGCATATCGAGCTGCAGACCAGCCGTGGCATGTTTGCGGATGGATATGCCCGTCAGGCGGGCAGCGGGTATGGTGGGGGCTATGGCGGGAATTATGGTGGCGGGTCATATAATACGCCGCGTATGCCGGTGTTTGAGGCGCGGGCTCAGGTTATGCCTGCTCGCCGAACCAGCAGCTACAAGACTGGCGCCCGTGTTTTTCATGATAAGTTTGGTTATGGTACCGTGATGCAGGTGGATGGTGACAAGCTGCTCATCAACTTCGACCATAGTGATAGCAAAAAAGTGATGGCTGCCTTTGTCAGTGCAGCAGAGGATGTGTAATGAATTTGCGTCTGGCTTATATAATAGGAGCGGCCCTGCTGCTGGCGGCACCAGCGCAAGCGCAGCTTTTGCAGCTCGACCGTACGGATGCCAGCCGCACCCAGCTCGGTACTCTCACTTTTCGCGGGGCTTATGTCATTCCCTCGGATGCCACCAAAATCGGCGGGCTGTCGGCGCTAGCCGTGCAGGATGAAACGCACATACTCGCCCTGACCGATAATGCGCAGCTCTATCGTCTGACCTTGCAGTGGGATGCGCAGGGAAATCTGCACCGCGTGACAAACGGGCCGGGGACGCCGCTGCTGGATGAAAATGGCTTGCCGCCGCGCAACCGGGCGCGCTTTGATTCAGAATCGCTCACGCGCACGACCGATGGCTGGCTGGTTGGTTATGAGCGTGACCATCGTATCGAGCGCTATAAGAATATGGATGGGGTGCCGTCGGGCCGACCCACGCCTATGCCAGCGGTGCCGGGTTGGGCGAGTTTGCCCCGCAATCTTGGTCTTGAAGCCATGACCCATCTGCAAGACGGCCGCGTGCTGGCGTTTGCCGAAGCGGGTGATGCAAATGACCTGCATCAAGCCTGGCTGTGGCAAGATAGCAACTGGCAGGCACTAAGCTATCAGGCCGCCCCCGGTTTGCAGCCCAGTGATATGGCCTTATTACCCAATGGCGATGTGCTGGTGCTTGAGCGTGGCTTTAACTTTTTATTCGGATTTCGGGCCCGTTTAGTTCTCGTCCGTCAGGCTGATATTAAGGCCGGGGCAACCCTGTCCGGGCCGGCGTGGGCCGTGCTGGAAAGCCCGGTTTTAAACGAGAACTTTGAAGGAGTCGCCGTGCGGAAAATGCCGGATGGCGTTATCCGGATATTCATAGTTTCGGATAATAATTTCAACGCCGCACAACAAACAATTTTAGCGGTCTTTGATACAAAGGCTGTCCAGTAGGCGGTCTGAGAGGATTGTACGGTAAGCTATTGTCTTGGCTCGTCCAATCCGCTAGAAAGGTGTACGTGTTTGTTTCTGGAAGGACGGAAGTGTCCCATATGCGTCTCTCTCGCTTTGCTCTTGCTCTGCCCCTGATCGCCCTGTCTCTGACTGGCTGCGGAACATATAATGATCCGAATGCCGAGGCCGATCATACCATCGTTACCGCTAGTGGCCCGGTTGGCGCCCCGCAGGCTGATATCACAGCCCGCTTGGCTGAAGCCGCCCAGCGCACGGCGACTGCGGTTGAAAACCTGGCCTCTATTGAGCAGGCGCGTACGCCCGAGCTCTATACGCCGGTTGTAACCGATGCCCCTGCTGAGCTGCGCCTGCTGCTCACCGTGCAGTGGACCGGCCCGTGGGAAAACCTGCTGAAGGTGATGGCTGAGCGTGTGAACTACAAGTTCAGCGTGCTGGGCAAGGCCCCGCCGACCCCGATCATCGTGACGGTAGACGCCAAGCAGCAGCCGTTTGTTGACGTGCTGCGCAATGTCGGTCTGCAGGCTGCTGGCCGCGCCGATCTGGTTCTCGATTCTCAGAACAAGGTAGTGGAAGTCCGTTATGCACCTGACACTGGCCGCTAAGCCTCGCACCTCTACGTCTCTCTTCAGCCTGATGCTGGCTTTGGGCCTGGTTTTGGCCGTCCCGGCATTTGCTGATCGTGGTGGCGACAATATGGATCGCCCCAATCAGCTGCGTAGCGTTGGGGCTGGCGACGTCACCACCAGTGCTGATCCGTACGATACACCCGTATTCAAGCCGGAAACGCCGCGCGCGAACGATGAGGCAATGCCGCCTGACCTGAGCTCGATGATGAGCCAGAGCAAGGGTGGTGAGGCTGATGCGCGTGAACAGGCGGCCTCCAAGATCCGTACTGACGCGATCAAGGAAGCTGCGCTGTCGTTCGGTGCCCGTGGTGGTTTGGCCCGCCGCACCTACGAAATCCGTCAGCAGCTGGATGGTCAGTCCAGCAATCTGGATAAGACCTACAATTTCAGCGCGTTGCTGATCTCGGCTCCGTCCGGCTTGTTGATTGAGCCGCCGGTTGTGACTGAATCCCAGCGCAATGTGATTGTGTCGGGCGATGGTCAGGAGGCTGCCGTTTCCGACCTGATGCTCAAGATTGGCCGTGAAGCCCGTATTGTTACCGCTCCGCGTGAGTGGCGCACCTATCTGGAGCGTGATTGGGGTAAGGTTTCCCCCCCGCCAGATGTTCTGCTGCCGCGTAACGAGCAGGAGCGCATGGTTTGGGCCAAGTGGGTCGCTCAAGGCTGGGAAGCTGGCTACAAGCAGGGCGACGAAATTTTCCAGGCCGACCTTGATCGCCTCGTACGCGATTATACCGGTATGGTGCGTTATCGCTGGCTGCTCTCGCAGAACATGATTTCGGCGCCGTTCGCGTTGCAGGAAGATCGCGGTATTACTGGTGGCGGTAATGAGATGCGTATCGGTGATCGTGCCCTGTCCATCACGGGTCAGTCTCAGCTGCAGGCGCGTCCTGAACAGTGGCAGGCCGTTCCGCGCTAATGCCGGAGCCTAAAGCCTTGTATGTAATAGCGCAGATGCCCGGGTTTAGGCCCGGGCAAATGCACGCGCAGATAACTGCACAGATCTCTGAGGTTGCATCGTGAGTGGTGGCGGTACTGGCAAAATCCTGAAAATTGATCCGTGGCCGAATGAGCCGCCGCGCCTGACGCCTGAGCAGGTTGATGACCTGATCATGTATTGCGTGCAGAACCAGTCATCTGACATTTCTTTGCAGACTGACCGCCCCGCATATGGCGAAATCCATGGTTACCTCTATCCGCTGACGGTCAAGCCGCTTGATCCGGCAGATATGAACACCATCATGACCAAGCTCTATGGTGTGGATGCGGCTGCCAAGCTGGCGGCTGCTAAAGACCTTGATTTGTCATACGAAATTCGGCTCGACCGTTTCACACGCGTGCGTTTTCGTGTGAACATGACGGCAATCCAGTCCAAGGGTCGTGATGCGGCGCAGATCACTATGCGCGTCATGCCCAGCCAGCCGCCGACCATGAAGGACCTGGGGATTGAACAGGAAATTATTGATAATTTCTCGCCGCGTCAGGGGCTTATCTGTGTGACCGGGCCGACCGGTTCCGGCAAATCAACCCTGCTGGCCGCTGGTATGCGCATGATGATTGAGCGTGAGGGTGGGTGTGGCAAGGTGCTGACCTACGAAGCCCCGATCGAATACACTTACGACCAGATCGTCAATGCGCAAAGCCTTGTTGCGCAAACGGAAATCCCGCGTCACCTGCCAAGCTTTGCCGCCGGTGTGCGTAACGCGCTGCGCCGTAAACCAGCGATCATTCTGGTGGGTGAATCCCGCGACCGTGAAACCGTGGCAGCCGCGATTGAAGCGGGCCAGACTGGCCACGCTGTTTATACCACAGCGCATACCATGGGCGTTGCTTCTACCTTGCGCCGTATGACGTCAGTGTTCGAGCCGGGCGAGCGTAATGAGCGCGCCGGCGCGCTGATGGAAACGCTGCGCATGATTATTACCCAAGCGCTGGTGCCGCGTGCATCCGGCGGGCGTATGGCGCTACGCGAATTTATGGTGTTTGACGACGCTGTGCGCGAAGAATTGCTGGAATTGCCGCAGGAACGCTGGTCAAACCGTGTTCAGCAGATGTTGCCGGACCGTGGTCAGACCATGCAAAAGGCAGCTAAAATGGCGTTTGAAGCCGGGCAGATTGATCGCCGTCATTACCTTATTTTAGCACGTGGTAGTGCAGACTAAAGGCATTTCAGGGAGGGGCGCATGGCTGTCGAGCTTACGGAGTGGCATTGGCGCGATACCATGCGTCCGGCCCGTTTCATCATTTTTGATGCCCGATCTGCGCTTATGGTGGTTCTTGTTCTAATTCATCCACGTCCCTATACGCTGTTTGCTTTTGCGGTCACCTTGGTGCTTTTCTATTTTCTGGAGCGCTTGGGGCTGACCTTTGAGGCTGCTTTGCGCAAGCTGCGTGCGTCTATGTGTGGGCCTGAGCGTCCGGCTTTTATCTGGACACAGCGCCGCCGGATGACTGACTTCGGCGGTAATTAGCCTTATCCAACTTGATTGTTGCACACTTGCGCGTTCGGTTCGCAGCGCGCAGGCCTGCTTGCGTGCCTGATTGTCAGTTGTTCAAATCTATAGTAAGCAGAATCAGTGAGGCCATTGATTCGCATGGCTTTAGGGTATTTCTGCGGGCTGTTTCCATCTGGGTAAAACAGTCGAGGGGGATGTGTGAAGCTCAGGGATCGCACACTGCCAAGCGTCAACTGGCTGCGTCTTTTCGCTGTCGGCTGCATCGTTTCACTGCCCGCTTGCGCGTCTGATAGCGCTACCGTCGTCTCTCAGCACATCAATTCTGGCGAAGCCAATTTGTCGCTTTTGCCAGCAGAATATACTGAAACCAGCACCGTTGCGCTGGTCACCGCGCTTGAGGGCTTAGCCCCTGAAGGCCGTCGTTTTGCGTTTGCGCCGGATGTTGATATCAGCCAGCCGGTTGCCCGTCCGGATGCGCAGATGGTAAAGACCGCCCGTCTGGCCGCTATACTCTCAAGTGCAGGCCTGAAGGCGCGGGATGTGGGCCCCGCCATTTTACTTGAGCGCGATATTGCTGCTCAGCACATCCCTTCAGTCGCTGCTTCTGCTGCGCCAACGGCAACTAAGCCGTCCGTACCTGCTGCCCCCACGGCTGAACGGCTTGTCCGTCAGATCGAAAGCAAGTCCCCATATCCACGTCAATCGGCAGGTGCGCGGCTAGCTAACTCTACTTTGATGAATACGCCGGTTGTTCATGCAGCCGATCAGCGCCCGGCTTCATCTAAGCAAGAGGCGGTGGCAGCACAAATTCCGGCGCCTAAGCCAGGTCTGTCTCAAGCGCAGCTGGCCGATGTGAAGCCTCTGCAGGTTAAAGTTGAGCCGCCTGCATCGCCTTCTATCATCAAGGCGGCTGATGTGGAGGCGATTGCGCCGGTTGTTGTGGCGCAGGAGCCTGCGTCGGTTCAGTCAGAAAATCATGCCACTCTAACGTCGTCGCTGTCGGATTTGGCAACGGCGCAGCCGTTAGCTCTAAGTGCTTCCGCTGTGAAGCCCCAGCCTGCCGAAGAGATAGCTGTGCCGACAGCGCAGCCTAAGGTTGGAGCTGAGGTTCAGCCTGCGCCCGTGGCAGGGGCTGAGGTGGCGCCCGCTTCAGCGCCTAAGCGCAACTGGTCGCGTCACACGGCTCAGTCCAGTGATCTTGTTGTGTCTGATGTTTCTGCATCAGCTGCTGCTCCGGCTGCTGAGCCGGGTGTGGTTGTATCGGCTGATACGCCAGCACAAGTGCCAACACAAGCGACTGAGCCAGTGAAGGTGGCGGCTGTGCCGGCGCAGCCAGCTGAGCCGGAGGTTAAGGCCGCGTCATCCATCGTGAATGCGGCTCCGGCGCCGATCTCGGCAGCGGTAGAGGCCAAGCCTGTATCCGCCCCTGTGCTGAGCAAGATCGAGTTACCGCAGGCCAAGCCGGTTGTAGCTGCAGCGTCTATGGCAGAAAAACCGGCTATTACGGCGGATAGTGCGAAGGCTTCTGCCCCCTCTGAAGTGGTTGCGATTGCTGCCGCCCAGCCGGAAAAACAGGAAAATGCTGTAGCCGCGCAATCGCAGCCGATTGCAGAGGCACCGCGCCGCAATTGGGGGCGCCGTGCGGCGCTCGCCCAAGCTGCGGTTGAGACAAAGTCTGCCGTTGAACCCAAGGCTGTGGTTGAGGCGGCGGCTCCGGTTGAGGCTGCGCCTGCTCAGGTGGCTGAACCGGCACTGGCGTTGGCAAAGATTCCGGAACCAAGTCAGAAGCAGACTTCTGAAGAGGTGGTTCAAGTTGCTGCTGCGGATGCGCAAAAGCCGGCGGCTGCAGCTGCGTCCACGCAGGCAGCTGAGACGGTAACCGTTAAGTCTGATCATGCCGAAGATAAGCCTGCGCCAACCGCGCCGGTCGCCGCAACAGCTGCGGCTGTAGAGCCATCTGATGACGTCAAGGCTGCACAGGAGCGGGCCTTGCTCGCTGGCATGGGACGCCGTCTGGCAGCAACGGTCAAGCCGCAGGTTGTTGTGGCGCAAGCTCAGCCCGCGCCGGTGGCTCAGGCTGAACCGGCTGATCAGGCGGTGGCGGCGATTGCGCCGAGTGCTGCCCCAGTTGCTGCAGTTCCGGTTGCATCAAGCCCAACCCCTGCCGCAGTTGCCGACGTCAAGCAGCCTGCATTACCCGCCGCGCAGAATGTCACGCGTCCGGCGCAGGCACGCCAGGCCGAGGCTCCGGCGGCTCATGCAACCGAGCAGGTGTGGGTGGCTGAACGCGGCCGCACGCTGCGCGAGGTGCTGACCAAGTGGAGCCGTCAGGCTGGGGTGCAGATGATCTGGCGCACATCATATGATTATCCACTCGCTGTTACAGTCACAGTTGATGGTTCCTTTGAAGATGCTGCGCGCAAATTGCTCAATGGCTTTGCTGGCGCTACACCGCGCCCGTATGGCCAGTTGCATCGGCAGGCTGACATGCACGCGACCGTGCTGATTATATCCACACGTGAAAACGGGGATGGGGAATAGAATGATCAAGAGATTTACCCCTTTATATATGTCGCTCCTGCTGCTGTCGGCTTGCGCCGATACCAAGCTGGATGGCGTGATTGGTGAGCGCGCCGATGCAATTCAGGGCCAGTTAGAGACAGCGCGTCAGCCTGCTGCACCAACACAGGCAGCCGGTGAATCACTCACCGTTTCGGACGCGCCGTGGGCCGGTGATGTCGCGGTGAAGATGTCGACCGGTGAGCCGTTGCCGGATGAGTGGCTCAAACCCAACGCCATTGCCGTGCGTAGTGACTCGCCCATTCTGCTCAATCAGCTGGCGGCGGTCATTTCTTCACAGACCAAGATTCCCATCCGTCTGACCGGCGGCGCCGAGCGTGTGGATGCTGATCTGCGCACAGCCATGAGCGGCGGCAACGAAAATCAGAACAACAATGTGGGTAATAATTCCAATCAGCAGCAGGTACAGCCGGGCATTATTCTGGCGTATGAAGGGCCGCTGCCGGGTCTGCTCGACCTTGTGGCCGGTTATTACAATGTGAACTGGTCGTACTCAAATGGCACGATCGTTATCAATCGCTTTGTGACCAAGACTTTTACGCTCGATGCCTTGCCGGGTGCGATTAATGTGGCAGCGCCGGGCGCAACCGGTGCTTCAGGCGGGGCGGCTGCTGCTGCCACGGCTACGCCGCTGGCTTCAGCCAATATCGATATCTGGACGGATATTGATAATACGCTGACCAGCATTCTCGATGGTCAGGGGGATGTCACCATTTCGCAGTCCTCTGGCACTATTGTTGTCAGCACCACGACTGACCGCATGGAACGGGTATCGCGCTATATCGCTGACGAAAATGCCCGTCTGAGCCGTCAGGTGGCGGTGACGATTGAACTTTATACCGTCGGGCTTGATGATTCATCGCAATATGGTCTGGATCTGACCGCTGCGCTCAAGCAGATCAACGGGATGCCGACCATTAACCTGTCAGGTCCTACCAGTGGCCTGACCGATGCCGCCTCCATGACCGTTACGCTGGTTGAGCCGGCAACGCTGGCGGGTACACAGGGGATTGTTAAGGCGTTGTCGACTTTGGGTAAGACCACGCGCGTAGCCCAGATCCCAATTACGACGCTGAATAACCGTCCGGCTAATCAGCGAATTGCTCTGGATACCGCGTATATCAAGGAAGTCACCACAACAGTGACGCAAGGCAGCAATACCAATCAGACTTCTGCCACCACCGACACGGTGACAACGGGTATTTCCATTTCCATTCTGCCGCGCATCATGAACGATGGTCGCGTGTTGCTGCAATATGCGTTGGCTCAGGGTGAGCTCTTGCGTCTGCGCAACTTTGACGTTGGTGATAACACAGTGCAGCTGCCGGAAACGCAGGGCCTGTCCTTCAGCCAGCAGGTTATGATGAAGAACGGCTCGACGCTGGTACTGGCTGGCTTTGACCAAAGCGATGCTGACAGCAATGCACGCGGTCTTGGTAGCCCGCTCACCTGGCTCTTTGGTGGCAGTAAATCGGCGAACCGTAGTCGGCAAATGGTGGTGATAGCCATCACGCCGCGCGAGATCAACGTGCTGCGCCCGGAGGCGTTGTAAGTTATGACAGCCGGCGTCGTCACCGTCGGCGGTAAGAAATACGCGGTAGGCCTCTACTGGGAGGTCTCCGATGGGGCAAACGCGACCAAAGTGGCGCGCCAAGCCGCCATGCAGCCCGGTGCCACAGCTGATTTCTACTGCGTTCGCGCTGGTAATAATAAAGGTCGCGCCGCCCAGTTCGGTCTGGGTGAAACCAAGCTCGGCCATGCCTGGAACATGCCAACTGCGGCCGCCACCCTGGCCAACCGCCAGCCCGGTTCGTGGGCGGGTGTGTTTGTTGTCTCGGAAGGCGTCTGGTTTGTTGAAGTCCGTGATGACCTGATCGCGCCGGAAGGCGATGTCCTGTTCGCTGATGAAGCGGAGGCCATGACCCGCCTGCAGGAAGCCAGTGCACGTGGCGGTCTTGAACGTATTTATGCGCCGCCCAGCTGGGCCATTCCCGGGGCGGAATCCAGCTCCTTGCCATCACTTCTGTCCGGTAAGGCTGATGTTCGCCTGCGTCCAGTCAAGCTGCCCAAGAAAGTGGTGATGGGCGCTGTCGCTGTGGCGGTTGGTCTGGTCGCCCTTCTGGGTGTGACTGTTATTGTCATGAATTTGCAAGAGGCGGCCCGGCAAGAAGAAGAAGCCAGGCTGGCGCAGCAGCGGGCTGAAGATTTCCGCCGTCAGGCTGAAGAGCGTGCGCGCCGTGAGGAAGAAGAGCGTCAGCGCTTGCTGCAACAGCAGGCCATGCAGATGCCAACCTATCAGCGCGTATGGGAGCAGGCGCCTACGCCGCTCAGCTGGATCCGCGCCTGTCGCGATGCTATGGATAAGGTGCAGTACCAGCCGGTTGGCTGGACGCTGTCATCATTGACCTGCTCGGGCAAGCAGGTGCAGGCGGTCTGGAACCGCAAGGCCGGTGAGGTTGCTGGCGTTCCGGAACATGCCCAGATTAATGATAATATGCAGTCCGCCTCGGCTACTTTTGAGCTGACAGAGCTTAAGGCGCGTGGCCCGCAGCAATTGTGGCCGGGTGAAGCGGTGAACCGCTACATTTTGCGCAACGACTGGACTGCCTCGTTCGCCTATATGCCGGATGAAGTGCCGCCGGCTTTACCTAATGGCCAGAAGGTGCCGCCGCCGCCATGGGTCAAACGTTCGATTCAGTGGACGGTTCAGCTTTCGCCTTGGACGTTACAGGGTCCGCTGGTAGACTTGTCTGGTCTGGTGCTGGATTCCCTCACATGGTCGGAAAGCGGCAGTTGGGCAATTAAGGGTGTCTTGTATGAACAGCGTAAGTAACCACTCATCCCGCTTTGCGATGCTGCGTCAGCTCAGCTGTGTGGCGCTGTTGTTTGCCTCTGTTGCCTTGCCCGGATCTGCGTTTGCGCAGGAAACTCAGCCAGTTGGCCCAATTGGCACTGTGCCGCCGCCTGCGGCCGCGCCGGCTCAGGCGTCTACTTTAGCCGAGCCCTCTACGGCGCCGGCACCTGCCGCTGAGGGGGCGGCAGCAGAGGCAAAACCTACAGCTGACGCTAACAGTGCAGCTGTATCCGATACGCCAACCCCGCTCTCGACAGCAGAAGAAGATGCGGCTGAAACGGCTGACGCAGACGCGAATGCCCCAGAAACACCGCCGAGCTCTGCAGAACTTGTTGATATGTTGCGTTCTGGCAACAAGCCGCTGACGATTTCGCAGATGTCAGCCGTCAAAGATATGATCCGTCGCATGGAAATGATGGCCGAGATCGAGCGCAAGATGAACGAGCTGTCGCCCGATGGCGCTACAGCTGGCGCAAACCTTGGCACCCCGCGTGGCGGGCGCCGTCCGGGTGGGAGCGCCATGCCGGGCATGTCTGGTAGCGGCGGTGATGTGCGCGTGCTGCGTATTATGGGCGCTTCCGGCAAATATGTAGCAACTTTAGCCGTTGGCAATAACCAGATGTTGGTGCGTGAAGGCGATGTTCTGGATATGGGTGTCGTCCGCCGGATCAGCATTGATGGGGTTGTGGTCGCCGGCAATGATGGCAACCAGACCTTGCCATTTGTCGCGCCCGCTGGCATCGCCAATATCAATACCAGCCGTTAACAGCTGTTAACCTGTCTGAGGATTTGGCCATAACTATGTGCCAGTCCCTCAAGATTTTACTTCACGGCAGTTTCGCTTAGGGCTTCATTAACCCTGACGGGTTTTAACTATGGTTGGAAGCTCTGCCTATTCTCCGTTGACGTAACGGGACTGGTTCGAGCAGCAGTTTGAATTATCTGAGGTAGGGTTCTAAGTCCATGTCGATGAAGCCAGAAGCAAATACACCGCCCGCAGCGTCCGCTGCCACGGCGGCGGCTGCGCCGGCTTCTGCTACGACTGCGCCGGGCGCGAGTGCGGGCGGTGGTGATCGCGGGCAGCGCATTATATTTGCCGGTAAGGTTCTGACCTCTGACGGGGGCGACCTGCGCGTCCCGGCGGAATCGCGCAAGCTGTGCGCTTTGTTTGATACCGGTATGTGGCTGGTATCGGACAGCTATAAGAATTCACCGTTTGTAACCTCGGTTGCCGCACAGGCGCGCCGTCAGGGTTTTAAAGTTGATGACCCGCTATATGTGACGCCGGACGTCATTACGCAGGCCTATAATTATTCCCAGAAAAACGAGCAGGCCACAGTCATTGACGAAAATGCCGTCCGCCGCCGTATCAAGGAAGTATTCCTCAAGGCGCGTGAAGCTGGCGCCAACGACGTTCATATTGAAGTGGCCGATGGCCGCACCAAAGTTGAATTCCGTATCGATGGCTCGCTGATCGTCGCTGATACCCTCACCCAAAAAGAGGGTGAGACGCTGATGGCGGCAATCTGGTCGCACTCGGCTGCACAGTCTGGCGCTACGCCCAATTGGCTGGAGCCGATGGCGGCCATGCTGCGTGCCGGTCAGACCGGTAAGGATTCGCTCGAATTGCCGGAAGGCCTGCTCGGCGTCCGCTGCCAGTGGATCCCGATTGTTGATGGTGGCCGCTACCTTGTAATGCGTATGCATTACGACAATCTGCATATTAAAGGCGGCCATCCGGATATGGACGTGGATGCGCTGGGCTTTACCCCGGAGCAAACGTCATTGGTGCGCCACTTGCGCCGTCTGCCCGGCGGTATGCGTGTCGTCGCGGGTCCGGTGAATCAGGGTAAAACTACAACCCTGCGCGTGATCCTCAATCGCCGTATGGCCGAAACCAATTACCGTCTGAACTGTCTGCTGATTGAAGATCCGCCGGAAGGTGGCATCATCGGCGCCCGTCAGATCGGTGTGTCCGCCTCGCATGATGAAGAAATGCGTGAGCGCGTATTTATGGAAGTGCAGCGCTCGGCCCTGCGTCTTGATCCTGACATCATCATGCTCGGCGAAATCCGCGATCTGCAAACCGCAGGCTTTGCCTATAAGCTCGCGCTGACCGGCCGTCAGGTTTACACCACCATTCACGCCTACTCGGCGCTGGCTATTCCCCAGCGTCTGCGCGACATCGGGATTCAGCCCTATCTGGTGTATGATCACAATCTGCTGCGTGGTCTGATTACGCAGCGTCTGGTGCGCACCATTTGCCAGCATTGCAAACTGCCGTTTGCCGAGGCTATGCGCCAGCGCCCGCAGTTGGCCGCGCTGATGATCCGTCTGCGTGCAGCGGTAGCCCTGATGGACGCTGAAATGATGGCGCGCCGTGACAATGTAACGGCTGATGAAATCAAACTGGGCGAGCCCGATCTGAGTGGTGTTTATGTGGCCAGCGGCAAGGGCTGTGAGCATTGCATCGGCGGTCATTCTGGCCGTACCGTGCTGGCTGAAGTTGTGGAAACTGACAGCCGTCTGATGGCGCTGCTGCGTGATGATAAGGTTGACCAAGCCCGTTCGTATTGGCTTTCGCATAACGGCCTTGGCGGCTTGTCGATGCTCTGGCATGCGCTGGGTAAAGTTGTGAAGGGGCAGGTCAGCCCGGAAGATGCCGAGTTTGAACTGGGGCCGCTCGCGCGTGAACGCGACCTGCGCGAGTTTGAAGAGCGCATGGGTCATTAAGGGCTAGGGTGTACCTGAATGTTTGAGGATGTCTCCCTCTCGATTGCGCAGTTTCAGATGCGCTCCAGCAAAAAGCAGCGTTTTCGCATTTACCGCAAGCTTCAGGGCATGATGGAAATGAACGAGCCGCTGCCGACCGCGCTCGACCGTCTGTGGCGCAACGTGTCGGAAGATGGCTCCAAACCAACCAAACCAGCAGCGATGGCGGTTCAGCAATGGCTGGAGCGTTCGCGTCAGGGTATGACGCTGGCCGAGATGATGGATGGCTGGGTCCCCTCGCGTGAGCATATGCTGATGCGCGCGGGTGAAGAATCCGGCAACGTGGCCAAAGCCATTCACTCCATCATGGCGGTGGACGAAGCGGCCGAAAAAATGCGCCGCGCTATTCTGAGCGCTATTACCTATCCGGCCTTCATTTTCTTTCTGCTGTCTGCCGTGCTGTGGATGTTCGGCGTCAATCTGATTGAGCCGATGCGCCAGAACACACCGCCGGCTGTTTTTGCACAGATGGCTGGAATTGCCAGTGTGTCAGACTTTGTGCGGCAAAAAGGTTTTATGACTGTTTGCATCATTTTTGCGATGGTTGCCGTCATCATCGTTTCCCTGCCGCGCTGGAAGGGGAAGGTGCGGGCCAAGTTTGATATGTGGCCGCCCTATTCATGGTACCGCATCTGGCAGGGCAGTGCGTTTCTGCTCTCCATGTCAGCGCTGCTGAGTGCGCAGGTTCCTTTGCGCAAATGCTTTGAGATTCTGCTCAACGGCTCCAAGCCTTGGCTGCATGAGCGGCTGGAAAATGCGCGTCAGGAAATTCTGCGTGGTCGCAATCTGGGTGAAGCCTTGCGCATTCACGGCCTGAATTTCCCGGATCCGGCGCTCGCCCGCGATCTTGAAATTCTGTCTGAACGGGCCGACGTTGCCCGCACCATTGAAGTGATCGCCAAGGACTGGCTGGAAGAACAGACCCGTGCCTTGAACTCGCAAGCCGCGCTGGTGCGCACTATCGGCATGGGGTTGGTCGGTGCCTTTATTGCCTGGGCCATGCTGTCGATCGTCGGTATTTCTCAGAGTGTCGCCAACCAGATGTAATAACGTACTGGGTAAGCCCTCCAGCTTACGTTATTTTCTCCATAGGCCCATTTCTTAAGTAATTCTTAAGTGGAATCTGATGTAATATTACGCGGGTACATATGTTGGGAGTACTGATTATATGTATCTCATCGGATTTGCGTAAAAGTCTTTCGGTTATGTCCTTTACGTTTCAGTCCGGTGCCAGGCCGGCGACTCGAGAACTGCGGATCCAGCAGGTGATGATTTCGAGTCGCAGCTGAAGGTTTTTTCCTAAGGCCTTGTGCCGTAGGTTTATTCGGGCTTGTCAAACTGGTTGAATGGTGGTCATTTATTCCGGATTGACGATGTGTCAGTAACTACCAGGGGGTAATGATGATTAGTGGAATTCGTAACAAGTTCAGCCAGCGTCGCCGTGGCTTCAACCTGATTGAAGCGGCCATCGTGCTGGGCGTTGTTGGTCTCGTAATCGGTGGTATCTGGGTTGCGGCAGCGGCTGTTAATGCCAATCTGCGCAAGTCTGACGCTTCCAAGGGCCTCATCCAGATCGTTCAGAACACCCGCAGCCTGTATTACGGTCAAAGCCCGACCGCAACAGCTGACATCACCTCGCAGCTGGTTTCGGCCAAGGCGCTGCCGGGTGATTTCATCAATGGTACCGCTGGCCGCAACCCGTTCAATGGTTCGGTGACTGTCAGCATCGCTGGCGCCAGCTTTGACCAGATTGACGTTCTGTTTGACGGTGTGCCGCTCGATGCCTGTATCGACCTCACCTCGAAGAATACCAACATCAGCACCGGTATGGGCCTGACCCAGCTCGTGATCGATGCCACCACCGGTGGTACTGATACGACTGTGACCAGCTTCCCGTATCTGCCGACCGCAGCCGCTACCAATTGCGGTGCGACCAACTCCATCACATGGCGTTTCGGTCTGCGCGGCTAAGAGCTGAGCATAAATGTAAAAAGGGCGGAGACACTCTCCGCCCTTTTTCTTTTGCGGAAAATCAGCCGATATAAATCAGTTTCTTCCTTAACGGTATAATACGTCTCCTTAACCAATTTCATGCTTTGATATGCGGGCAATTGCGGCAAAAGGGGACTCCGCGTGGAAGATAAAAAACTCAAGGACATGGTTTTCTGTGATTTGTATCTGAGCATTGACCGCGAAGATGCCCGTTACCGCAAAGACCGCACCTCCATCATCAATACGCTGAATTTTGTGCCGCCAGAATACAAGGCGGACTTGCAGCGCCTGCGTGAAAATCTGGCGCTCTCATTGCAGCAGGATTTTTCCATCGATTTTGACGGTGTGCGCTATCGCGTGGCGCGTCTGGTCGAGGTGCAGGGCACCTGGTTTGTGCTCAGCCGTGGTGTGACCACCATTCCCAAACTTGAATCTCTTGGGCTGGATGCGGGCGTTGTACAGCAGCTACAAAGCATTGGCCGCTCCTCAGGGTTGATCCTGATTGCAGGTGCCACCGGTGCCGGTAAAACCACAACCTCGTCGGCTTTGCTGCGTGACTATCTTGAGCGCTATGGCGATCTGGCCGTGACTATTGAAGATCCGCCTGAATTGCCGCTCTCCGGCGATTATGCCGAAGGTAAGGGGCATTGTTTCCAGATCAGTGTGGAAGAGGATGAATGGGAGCTGGCCCTAAAAGCCGCGCTGCGCTATCGCCCGCGCTATATGTTTGTGGGTGAGCTGCGTATGCCGGGGGCAGCGTTTCAGGTGCTGCGTGCGGCCGTCTCCGGCCACTTGGTGATTGCCACCATGCATGCCGGCTCAATCGAGCAGGCCATTGAAGGCCTCGTGACCATGGCGGCCGAGCGGGCCGGTGGTATTGCCAATATTCTGGTGGCTGACGGCTTAGCTGCAGTGATCCATCAAAAGCTGGTGCTGCAACTGCAGGCAACCGCCTTGTTTGCCGGGCAGAGCCTAGGTGACCCGGTGCGCAACCTGATCCGCGAGAAGAAGTTTGGCGCGCTGACGACCTATGTCGAGCAGCAGGCGGCCCAGCGTGCGGAAAGCCGCCGTTTGTCTGGAAAATAGACAGTCGCTTCGGGCTACCAGGAGGACAACAAAAAGGCCGGTTTTCACCGGCCTTTTTGCTTGAGTTGTTTTAGGTAGATCAGCTCTTGCGGCGGGAGGCTTCAACCGCCTGCTGCTGCGCCAGAATGGCACTGTTGACCAGCTCGCCCACAATATCCTCAATCACCTTGCTCTTGGCCGCGTTCTGGGTATCACCCTTTTCGTTAGCCAGTGCCACACGGCGGTTGATTTCGGAGCGGGCCGAGCCACCCGGATAGTTGGTCGCCAATACAATACGCGCGCGTGAAGCGCCCAGACGGGCATAGAGGCGGTTACGGATCACCACGTCTTCTGCCGAGGTATTGAGCGCCCAGAGTTCAACCGGGCCCAGCGTGTTGATGAGGTGCTGTTCATAGCGCCCCTCAACCGTGGACAGAACGAGCAGACAGGGGGAACCGCCTGCACGCGGACCAGTCAGCTTGGTCTTGATGACGCCCTTGGCGGTGTCAGACAGACCAAAGCGGTCCACCGCTTTCTGGACGGCCTTTTCCGATACGGTCGAACCCAAGACCCATACGCCGGTGGCCAGATCGACCATGGCATCGTCAAAGTCTTCCAGCAGCTGGGAGGCGAGAACGATCTGCACGCCCCATTTACGGCCTTCGCGGACGTCGCGCACGATCTGCGAACGCACTGACGCCGATTTACTGGTGCGGTGGAATTCGTCAAAACAGATACGCTTGGGGCTCTCACGAATATCGACCAGTCGCTTCTCGTGATAGGTGCGGTATTTTTCTGGCAGGGTCTTGATGGTGTCTTCACCCATCCACCAGCTACGCACCAGCACGTGACGCGCCAGCATGTACATGATGGCGGTTTGACGATCGGCCGATTCATCGCCCTGCGGGGCCACGTCCATAAGATCGAGCGCGCAGACGCGGGCGCCACCAATGTCAAAGCGGGTAATGCCCGCCAGAATGGGGAACTCGCGCACAGCCGAGGCAATCATGCGTTCAAACGCGTTCACGATGGATTCCGTCGAGGCGCTCAGCTTGGTTTCTTCCAGAAGCGAGCGGATCTGCGGGCGGCGGGAGGCCGTAATCATGTCCGTCATGGTCGGCACGGCGTGACGCTGGGCCAGATAGGCGTGATGGATCAGGCCAATATCAAAGAAAGCATCGACCACATCCCACCAGTACGGTTCCTTTGGCAGATGGATGTTGTAGGACTTGATGGCCTCATCCACCTCATTGTCGAGGAAGGGTAGGTAGTTGCGTGGTTCCGAGCCCGCCTGCTTTTCGTCGCGCCAGCGGAACATTTCGTCGATGGTAAAGCCGATCAGCTGGGTAATACCGTCATAGGGCTGGGTTTGGCCCGGCGGCGTACACAAGATGGTGATCAGCTCGATCAGGTAGGAGCGTTCATCCGGCAGCGGATAGCGGCAGCCGAGCTGCGTATCAAACGGGTTGATCGCATATTCTGCAGTCATGCGCAGGCGGTAGTGCGCGGCTTCATAGCGGCGGTCGGCCGGCAGTGAGTCCCGGATCAGGGAAATGAGGCCCGAGGATGACGGGCCGATATCGACCATCGCCACATATGGCAAGCGCGAAATACCGGCAGACAGACAGGTGCCGAGCGACAGCGCATTCATCAGAACCGACTTACCAGCACCCGGTTGTGCGAAAATCAGGTCAAACCAGGTGGTGGTCATGGCGCTACCGGTTTGGTAGGGCCAGACGCGGCCTTCCGGCGTACGCAAGAGAATGGCCCCGAAGTCAAACGGCGAGGAGGCCGGCTGCCACGGCAGCAGCTTCATCACTTCGACCAGCGGCGCAATGGCCGGCTGGGCGGTCGAGGCGCAGGCAATACCCAAAGCCGACGACATGATACCTTCAACCGGGTCGCCAATCAGCTGGGTGACCTGACATTGGCCCCAGCCTTCCATGGCCTGCATGATGATGGCGGCGTTTTCATCGATCTTGTCTTCTTTTTCGTCCGCGTTACACCAGGTGGCGGCGCTGACGCGCAGACGCACAACCGGCTCCGCCTTGGCGAGTACATCCAAGGCTTCCAGCGAATTCTTGATCATCTTGTTTTCGGTATTGGTGAACCCGATAACAGATGTCAGGAAGCGGCGTAAACCGGCACCCGAAGCGCCGCCGCTTTCAATCAGGAAGGAAATACGGAAAGGCACATCGTATTCAGACAGGCGCTTGAGCAGACGCGGGAATTCCGTCGGTTCTGACGGGCCCAGCATCATATCGATCGGGCTCCAGATCTGGCCGCCAATGCGAACGCGGGTTTGGGTCAGGATGGTGGCATCTTCGCTGAGAAGCTGCTGCGCGAGCGGCGGCCACAACACGTCCGAGTAATCCTTGCGGCTCTTGGGCTCGCGCGCCGGGATCGGGTCGCCGGGCAGGCAGGCGCGCCACTGGCGGGCCGGATGCGCCGGGTTCAAGCTGGTGCGAATTGCCTTGAGCGCGTCGTGGACATTGATGATGCGGGCGCGAATGCCAATATCGTCAAACGCGGTTTTAACCGAGCCGACAAAGCTCTTGTGACGGGTGCGCAGGGAATTGAGCGCCGTGAACGGGAATTGCGCATTGCTGGCGCGCACCCATTTAATCGACTTTTTGTCTTTCAGCTCACGGTCAATATCGCTCTTGGTGAGTGAGGTCGGACGGGTCCAGACCACCACATACGCCTCTTCCCATGCCAGATATTTGGCCAGATGGCGGGCGCGCTCATCAAACAGGTCGCCTAGTTCGAGGCCGATATTGGCAGCCGCCGCACGATTGGGGCGCATAATGGTATCAAGCTCACCGCGCACGCGATGCGGGTCACGCATGAAGTAGAATTGCAGGGCATAGCCCGGGCGGTCGAGACGCGAGCCGATCTTGATCTTGGCCTGTTCCAGAATATTGGCAAATTCCTGCTCGCCCACCAGACACTTGGCCCCGTCGATACGGACAAGCGAAACCATCGAACCATCGCGGGCGACCAGCGTGTTTTCATCATCGGCTGTTTCCAGCGCAATGAAGCTCTCCAGCGGCTGTTTGAGGGCTAGGTAAATGCCCGCAAAGAAATCGTTAAAGAATCTGATCATGATGGTATCCGCCTACTCATGGTACATGCCTACACAGCATATCTTAAATAGAGTTTAATACCAGAGACTTATCAGGATGCTCAGCGGTCGCTCAACCGGTCAAGCAGATTGCGCCAGCTGTTCGGCTGCATATTCCCGTAGGGCCCGTCTTTGGAGCGCCAATAGCTGAGCATGTCGGGAAAGCGGTCAACTTCACCCGCAGGGGTACGCTGCAGGCGCCGGTCGAGCGAGAGCAGGCGGATGCCTTCCAGCTTGTCCATGCGCTCGGCATATTCGGTTTCCGATAGGTAATCACCGAAAACGGTGGCCAAAACGAGTGGATCGTCGGTGCCCAGACGGCGCTTGGCCTCATCGCGGCGGTTGCGCAGGGCATCAAGGCCACGTTTGGCGGCTTCACCGGCTTCGCCTTCAACTGCGCGCGCAACATAAAGGGCGCGCATCAGGTGATTGAGTTCAGGCTGGGTCATTTCCGGCAGCCAGATCAGGATACCTTCGCCCATCATGCCAACGCGTTCCAGCGAGAGGCATTGGTCGCACATATGGCAGCTAGTGACCCAGTCATCGGCGCGGCTGGCGCGGGCGATGCCGTCCAGATTGAGGGGGCGAATTTCCTGAAAGCGCTCAGCCCTAAAACCGCAATAAACGCAGGAATAATTATCCCGGGCCCAGACTTTGCTGCGTAGGGCAGACGACTGGCCAGCGCTGGAGCTGGCGGCAATGCCGGCCGGAAAAGCAGCGCGAATGGCAAGGCTCAGGGGGCGGGTAGCGGTGGTGGACTGGCTCATGGCTGGCAGGATAGCGGGCCAGCCCTAAAAATCAATCAATCTCCGTGATAAATAGTGCGTTTTTTTGCAGTATTTTCCGGGCGCTGGCCGGTAAGCGCAAATCTCGATCGCGTAAAAAGATGGCGCGATAAATGCCATGGGCAAAGGCGGCACAGGCTGATAATTGTTGCCTATGACCGGATCAAAACCCATATCGGCGCCTGACGCGCCTGCTTGGCTGGTGCCTGCAGCCATTGTCGCAGTGCTGGTAAGTGCATGGATCCAGTATCAATGCTGGCCATTCGTGACAGACGACGCCTATATCACCCTGCGCTATGCGGCGCGGCTGGCAGCCGGGCAGGGGTTGACCTTCAATACCGGCGAGTGGGTAGAAGGGTATAGCAATCCGCTCTGGACGATTTGGCTGGCGCTAAGTGCGCGGATTCTGCCGTTTGATCTTGTAGACTTGGCGCGTGGCTGGGGATTGCTGTTCTGTTGTGTCACTGTGGCTTTGGTGCCAGCGCTATTGCGCCAATTGACCAGTGCATCGCGGGCCATGGCTGCGGGCGCGTTGCTGCTCATTCTCGCGCAGCCCGGTGTTCAGGTTTATGCGTCATTGGGTATGGAAGTGCCGCAGCTTGCATTTTTGTTGAGCTTAGGCGTGTATTCATCGCTGCGGGGGCGTACAGACAGCTTGGCCTGGTATCTGCTGGCAGCTTTCTGCTTCTCACTAGTGGGGATCAGCCGGCCAGAAGGCCCGCTCTATGCCCTGCTATGGGGAGTAACGCTGGCTGTCATTTTATTGCGGCAGCGGGGCTGGTCTGCCTTACTGCCGCTGAGCGCTTTAGGCCTGGTAACGGTACTGCCTGCATTACTCTGGCAATATTATCGCCTGCAGGTTTATGGAGCCTGGGTTCCCAACACGGCTATTGTAAAGGCAAGCGGTAGCGGGATTGCTGCGCATTCAGAGTTGCTTGGCGTTATCTGGCTGCCCCTGCTGGCCGTCTTGGCGCTGGCCCTGTTGTATTGGGTGAAGCCCGCTGTTTTATCAGTAGTGCGGCCGCTTTGGCGGCGCAGTCTGCTATTATTGGCACCTGTGCTGGCAGGGCTGATCTTTGTGCTGTTCGCCGGGCCGGACTGGATGGCGTTTATGCGCTTCTTGCAGCCGGTTTTGCCCCTGATGATTACTTTGTCTGTTGCTATCTTGTTTGAGCTGGCGCGGCAGGCACCTGACAGGCTACGGGCGCGTTTATTTTCACTTATTGTTACGACCTCAATTATCATACCTGCACTAACTGCCATTCCATTTGGGACGGGCCGCAGCTTTGCTTCAATGTTGATGCGTAATGAAGCGCCAATATATGTGGCTCAATGGCTGCAGCAGAACTATCCCGGCCCGCATACATTGGCCGCCGCCCGTATTGGCGCAGTGTCTTATTTCAATCCGCAATATGTCGTCTGGGACTTCTTTGGTTTGACTGATCGGGCGCAGGCACAGGCCGTGTTAGCCAGCGGGATGCCCGCGGCGATTTTCGCTAATCAGATTGCCGGTAATCCTATTCTCGCGCGTCAGCCCGAGCTGGTGCTGATCATTCGCCCGCCATGGAAAGTTCCCCCAGCTGTCTATGCGCCTGAGGAGCTGCAAACGCTAACGCAGCATTGGCGTTGTGTGCGTCAGTTCAAGCAGGAGCGTTGGGGCACTTATGACCTGTGGGTTCGCCGTGATCTACCCGTTGGGGCGGTCGCCTGCGATGGAATTGGCCAATAAAAATGCTCAAAAAAACGGGGGGTAGTCCCCCCCCCCCGTTTTTATTGATGTGCAGCTCTGATCAGCTGACAAAGGTACCGATAGCGCACCCAGCTTTGCCGCCGCAGAAAGTGTTTTGCAGGACATTGAGTGCCGAGGAGATATTGATAGCGACCGCGCCACCAAAAATGTGGGTAAAGGCTGCCGCTGTGCTAATGCTGCTGTTCCCGTCAGCCAGCGCGCGCAGCATCAGGAACCCGCGCATAAAGGCGATAAAGCCAATGATCTGAATGAAGATCAGAATGGCAGCAAAGGCCTGATTGGCTTGGTCGAGTGTTGCAGCTGCAATTGTGCCACCCAAATCCAGGCCGTTAAAACGCATGACGGACCCGCCAAACAGCGTGTTGGTGAATACGTCTGCTGTTGCAGAGGTCGAAATCAGGATAGAGCCGATGACAACGCGCATCAGGGTGCCCGAGCCCAGTGAGCCGCGCGCACCATCCTGCGCTGCGCCACGGGCCATGCGCATAAATGCCGTAATCAGGAAGAAGAAACCCAACACCACACCCAAGGCCCAGATCAGGAAGCTCATTGGGGTGCGGATATCCTGCACAAAGCGGATCATCATGACGTCAAGGCTGAGTGCACCTGTCGTATTAAGCGCTATGGCAGACGCTGTTTTGGTTGAGCCAGATGCTGTAGCCAGTTTGAATGTTCGTTGCAAAAGCCCGGCCGCCATTGGTAACGAAATCAGTAAGCCGGCTCCCATCAGGTGCCAGATGCCGTGAGATAGAGGCGTGCGATCCGGGTTATCGATATGAGATTTGAGTTTATACAAACCGACACAAGCTACTGCGAAGCCCGCAATATAGGAAATAAAGTTCAGCAGAACCGGGGTTGACCCCAAGCTCGACGCTGAGCCTTTCATGATGGTTGAGCCTACGGTTTGCGCAGACGCAAACGGCACTGCAAGCAGGTAAAACAGAAATGCCTGAAATAGTACAAGCCCAGTTTGGGAAAGACGTGGAACTTTCATAACAGCCTCCATCTGGTGCAAGCCATGCCGGCCAGCGCCTGAGAATAACTAGGTGATCAGATACAAATGTGCCTGTTCTTCACCAATCTTCAGTTAAAACATTAGCAATTTTCTTCATTTTTCTCTACTGCGTTTGCCTCAACCATTTGATTAATTTTAGATATCTGTATAAGGCCCTGATGAACGGGCATAAAAAAGCCCGGCTACTGGCCGGGCTTTCTTGTCTTGCGTGTTGGCTGCCTTACTGGCGGGTTGTGCCAGCGGTACCTACAACTTCCCAAGCGCCATTGGTTTGGCGGATGGCTGTGATACGGCCGAGGCCCTGTACATTATCACCAACTTTAACGCTCTTCAGCTCGCCCTGGGCAGTGCGGGAAATCCACGCTTCACCCGACTGGGCAGCGCGCAGAACCCAAGTGACACGGGGCTGTGCCGGGGTTGCCGTACGCGGCGTTGTCGCGCGCGGCGTGGGGGAGGTCGCCGTCGGTGCACTCACCTGAGCTGCGGCGCTTGCCGAGCGGGCACTCTTCAGGCTGGTGACTTCGCTCTGCAGGCCCTTGATTTGGTCCTGCAGGTCTTTCACCTGCTTGAGCAGAGCCGCATCAGCGGTGTTGGTCGCAGCAGCAGCCGGCTGGCTGGCAACACGATCAAGCGCCTTGGTGATGTCTTCAATCTGGTGTTCCAGTACGCCCATGCGCTCAGAGAGATCGGCGACCTGCTCAGTTGCTGCCGGTGTAGCCGGGGTGGCTGTGCTGGCTGCTGCCGTTGTCAGGCTGCTGCTCGTCGCCAGAACCGTTTCGGTCTGCGCTACAGGCGCTGTAACTGCGGGTGAAACCGGGGCAACAACTGGCGTTTCAGGTGCAACAACAGCTTCGACCGGGGCTGGCTCAACCTGAGCAGGCTCAACTGGGGCTGCAGCAGCAACTTCAGCTGGCTGAGGGGCCGGTTCAGCAGCTGGCGCTGTGACCAACTCACCAGTAATCGGCGATGCAGTTGCCTCGGTGGTGGCCTCAGTCGCGGCAACGGCCGTTGCCGGTTCAGCTTCCGCAGCTACAGGAGCCGGCGCGGCCGTTTCAGTCGGTACGTCTGTTGTCTGCGGCTGGGCTGCTGCAGTCATGCCTTCGGTCGCGGCGGTGTCGGTTGCGGGCACAGCAGCCTGTTCAGGCGCGGCGGCCATATCGGTTGCAGGGACTGCCTCGGCGGGGGCTGCTGCAACTTCCTGCGCTGCCTGCGGTTTGGGGGCCATGTAGTTCAGGTAAAAATAACCTGCACCGGCAGCGCCAACGACGCCAATCATGGCGAAGGGCAGGATCTTGGAGAGGGGGGATGAACCACGGCTTTGCTGCTCAATTTCATCGGCAGCAAATTCATCAGATGTTTCATCCGCCCACTGATCAACTTCATTCATCGGCTCATCACCAACAAAATCGTCATTCAGGGTTGCATCTTCAAAGCCATCATCTTGCGACGGGCCGTTCTTAGCGCGTTTGCCAAACATTAAATACTCCGTTCATCAATAAATTAGTTGGTGCCTGTGCAGGTGTCACCCATATCGCAGACACGGGAAACAAAAAACAAGCCGACCGGGGTGCCCACAGCAACGCGTACGAGACGCTTGGTTGCTGCAGCTTCATCGCCAACAAATTCGCTGACTTTGTCAAAAGCCGAGCCCAAGCCTTTATAGAAGGCATCACGCGAGTCGTTTTTGTCCTGACTATTGGTCGTCACGCTGGTCGAGCCGGTGCCTGTCACGCTGGTGGTGCTGCTCGGTTGGGAAATAGCTTCACCATAAGCACTGATGAACTCGGCAGCTGCCGGCATCAGCACACGGGTAAAGTAGCGCGGGTCAACCTCAGTCACAACGCCACCCAGAGTGGTGTCCGGATCAAGTGCGATAATGTTGACGCCAATCTGACGGCCATTGATGGCAACTGTTTTGAAGCGCAGCATCAGATGGTTGCGGTAGGTTTCAAAGGTGCCAATGGCCTTCCCGCCTGCGAGCGGGCCGGTCAGAATCTGCGCCATGATGGGGCCGGGAATATCTGAATTGGCTTCCATCAGCATCTGGCCGTAATAAACAGAGCCTGCCTCAACGATTGGGCGATGTTCAGCCGCAGCGTTAGCTGATGCCGATACCGGTGTGGTGCCAGAAGCTGAACCAGCAACTGTACCCATGCCGACGCCAGTTGCGTCATCGCGGTCGGATGACGATCCACCGACTACCTGCATGGAGACGGGAGCCCACTGATTCATCAGTAAGTCCATCTGCGCGCGGTAGGCGCGGGTCATCGATTGCATGACTTCAGGTGAAACAGCCGGTGTTTCCGGTTCGACCTCAATACGCTGCTGAGTCTGTTGGCCCTGCTGAGCCTGCGTCTGCTGCTGCGTATTCAGAATGCTTTCGAAATCGCGCAGCGGGTCGCGCGCCTCTTGTGCGGCAACAGCTGTGTCAACGGTAGGTGTCGCAACCGGTGTTGAAATCGGGGTCGGGAGCGCGCTCTGGCCACTGCCACGGGCCGTTTCAGCACGGGTCTGATCCTGCTGTTGAACAGCTTGGAGGTATTCAGGGGTAATTTCAGCATTCTGACCTGTGGTCGGGGCGTTGCCTTGTGCAACCGGCAGCGATGTTTCTTCAGCAACATTGCGGCGCTTCATGAACTGGCTGCCCGCAAGAGCTACACCACCAACGACGACGACAATGGTCACGAGCTTGAAAATGGGGTTCTTCCACATCAAGCCGAGGGCGCTGGTTTCAGTCTTGCGATAACGGGCGGCGCCCGGTGTTTCGTTGAAATCAGTGCTCATTGTGCATCTCCATTAACAATACCTTCAGGACGGGCCAAACGGGCGCGAACCATGACACCTTGGTCAGACAAGAGCAGAACCGGTGTCTCGGGAATGGCGTAAACGGTGGTGCCGTCGCCAGATGCGGTGCTGGATGACCAAGCCGGCGAGAGCAGGCTGTGAGGCGTACGCAGGTAAACCTGACCGTTAACTTCCCATGCAGCAGAACGATCATCCAGGCCAGAAACACGCAGGCGCTTAGCACTGCTGGGCGGGTAACCGTCGAGAACGGCCATCATGACTTCGTCGCCAGCAACCATAGAGTTAGCTGATGTAAAGCGCGGCGGACGCGCCTTGGGGCCCATGGCCGGCACGCGAACATCGTAGCGGTAATAGACCACATCATTGCCAGATGAGAGGCGGAAGGTGATGGGGGTCGACAGATCCTTAAGCTGGATCGTGATATTGCCTTCGTAGAAGCGGCTCAGCGGCGTGATGCGCAGAACGTGACCGTCCTTGCTGGCGGTCTTCACATCGAAACGGCCAGCAAACGCCATATCGGTAATGTCCCACGGGGCGCCGGTTGCATCCATCAGGACGACAGTGGTGACATAACCTGCGGCTACCTTGATAACGGGCGGTTGCGCGCCAGGAGCGAGAGAAATGGTCTCAACCTTCACTTCGCTGCGCGGACGATCCGGGTCAGCGAGGGCTGGTGCTGTGGCGCGCTGCATTTCAGACATGCGGCCGATCAGCTGCTGCACCTGATCTGGCGAGAGCGGCATGGCAGAATCAAGAGCTGATTTGAATGCGGTATCTGCCGCAACCTTCTGCGGATCCTGCTGCTGTGCTGCGCCACCATCAACCGGCGGGGCCACATACGATTCCATAGTCGGCGCGGTGCCTGTCGGTGGTGGGAGCTGCGCAGAAGCCTGCTCAGCGTTGAACGCTGTTAGCGCGATAGTAGCTGCCAGAGAGATGACACGCGATTTGGATAACATTCTGTAAACCCCCGTAACAGCTATCGTTTAATACGTTTACGACACTACAGCAAGCCCAACTGTGACAGATTGACTGCCCAGCCATATAAAATTATTGCTGTGGCTTTTGCAACAAAACGATAATTCGATAAATTTGAGTAAAAGACCCTCTTTTTTACACTCTCTTTACCAATTGTGCGGTGTTGCGATTTCATATGCAGAATTGGCCTATCGGCTCAGCAGGCGCCAGCGCGAAATCGCTAAACCTGAGGCGCTCACTTCAGGTGGAACGCGCTCAACAGTAATGTCGATTTGCAGAGGTAATGACTGCGGCGTGCTGCTGGTTACAATATTAATGGCCAGCGCCGATCTGATTTCATAGGTAAAAATGCCGCCAATTACCTCGCGACGCAGAATTTGAGGGGGTTTGACCTGACGAATCCAGAAAACAGCGCGGTCGTTTTCAAGCAAACTGCGGAGCCCGGGCATATTGTTAAAGATGGGGGCGCGCAGGAACCGGTTATAGGAATCCCAGCCGCGGTCCGTGAAAAATGAGCGGATTTCACGCATGCGGATATTGTAATCGTGAAAACCCATGGTCATGATGGGGCTGATGGCGTCGGCTGCCCATAGCAGTACCGTGTTTTCTCCCAGATCTTTTTCAACTGGCGGCAGGGCCGTCAGTTTGCCTTCAGCTGTTGTGGCAAAAACGCGATAGTTGGTGCTGCTGAAGTTGGCCAGTAAGCCAATGAGAATAATCAGGGTAGCAACTGCTGCAAAATTAATCAGGCGCAGGGTGCTGGTTAATTTGGAGGAATCTTGCAGATAGGTATTGGTTAGACGGGCGATCGAGTTGCCCCGACCCGCGTTGCGGTCTGTGCGTTTGGTAAGGCTAACGCCCCGTGTTCTCGGTGCTGCTTGTGAAGAGGAGGTGGCTGAGCGGTTCATGTTATTGCGTAATTTTTACAATGCCAAAGGGGTAACCGGCCCGCGATTCCTTAGTAGGAATGCGCTCGATCTTGATCGACATGGCGCCACCCGAGACGGTTGAGGTGCCGGTATAAACGCTGGTTAGGGTTTCCATCTGTACGGTCCAGTAATAGCGGCCACGCGCCATCCCTTCTTCCGAAATGACGGCGGCGCCAGTCGGTAGTGTGGTTACAAATTGACGCTGCGCTTGTGTATTAGCCATAATTGATTGGTCTTTAAACGCCGAACGGAACGAATCCCAGCCACTATCAGTAAAGAAGCTGCGAGACGCATTCAGGCGAACAACGATATCGTTGAAATTATAAGTGAAGGTCTCGCCAATCGCCATTTTGGCCCAATTGATGACGGCCTCAGAGCTGGTATTGGGGGTATCCATGGCCTGAAGTGGTGTGAGTTGGCCATCATGCTGAACGGCAAAAATAATGTCAGCACGCTGGTTGCCGTAAACATAGGCCAATAACGCGCCGGTGAGAATCAGATTGGCGAGCAAGCCATAAAGCGACGTAATAACTGGGCCTTCTGCCAAGGGCTGTGGCTTAAGTGCCTTTAAGGCAGACGCTTTAGCAGCTTTCGCGCGCTCAACAGCTGCGGCCTTGTTCATGGGTGATGGACGCGGAGTGGGTTTGGCAGCGCTCATGGCGATGTGGCCTCCTGTGCTGCGTTGTTGGCTGCTGGTGTAACCGGCTGGGCGGGGCCAACAGCTTTAACATCCAGAACCTGCGTAATGACGTAGCCCAGGCTTGTTTCGAGTTTGCGTGCACGTTGGACCAGAACAGTCACGTTCCATGGAGTGATTGTTTCTGACGTTGTCGGCTTGTTCCTATGGTAGGTGATGTTGAGCGGAATGTTCATCACCCATTCCAGGACAAACTCGCTGTTGACGCGGCTGCGTATAATGCCGCCGCCGCGCGTGGGGTCGATGGCCGCAGAATAGAAGCTGTCATCTTGTGTCATCTGGCTGATACCACCTGTACCAATCAGGGCAAACTGCAGTTTCTGTAGAGCTTCATCATTGATGTGGGCGCTTGCTTCAATGCGGCGTTGTTCGTAGTCGAGATAGCCAAAAGTCAGGGCTGCGGCCACATCATCCACTGTGCGTGAAAAGAGCTCGCTCCCTTCCATCGTCGGAACATCAAGTGGAATAACCCTGTTAATTCGGCCATTTACGGAAGAAACAAAGAAACGGTCTAGCGGTGTGGCCGAGATAATAACCCAGATGCATCCGCCAATCAGGCCGAGAATGATCAGCCCCTCCAGCAGCGCCAGCTTGATCAAAATGTGATAGACGCCGCGATGGAATTTATAAGAGATCTGCACCGATGTCAGTGTGTCGATCGGTGGATTCATCACTTCTGTATTTTGCTGCGCCGGGGCGTTGCCGCCCTTTTGGTTGCTGGAGCCAAAACCAATCAGTGAGAGAATGTCAGAAAGGATCGGGATGTTGGCGAGGCTCATTGCTTGTACTCCTCGGCAACCAGCTGATCGATACCAATGCCGTCCCGGCTTTCCATGGCCGGAATGCGGCGGATCAGAATATCAACTTTCCACGGTGACGTAACCTGCCCGGTATATGTCCGGAAAACAGCGAGTAGGCGCAATTCTACCTGCCAGACGTAGTAATTGCCCATCAGGCCCTGCTGTTTGATAATCGGGCGGCTATTGCCGTACATCCGGCTATCCATCACCATGCTGGAGGCGTTGATCCGGTCGCTTTTAACAGCGCCCATGCGTTCAAGCAGCTCCACGTCAGTCATGGCTTTTGTGAGTGAGGCCCAGCCATTTGTTGTGAAATAGATGCGCGAATTTTGCAGGCGCATCAGATGGTCGTAATAACCGAAGGTAAATGTACGCGTCACGGCGTTCTCGGCCCAGTCCTTGATTTGGTCATCCGTAAAAACAGGTTCGGACAGGGGGCGCTCCAGAATGAGGGTGTTGTCATTCTGGATGGGGAAGAAATAGTCGCGTGAGTCGGTAAAACTCATCAGTTTAAAGAGGACGACAACCAAGGCGGCAATCAGAATGGCCTGGCCGACCACAATGATCAGCATGCGCTCAGCATTACTCTGGTAAAAGTCGTTGCGCGACATAACCACGCCCAGACCATCCGTCCGGCGTGTTGGCGCCGGCGGCAGCGCCGCGGTAGCCTCATCAGACCCGCCGGTCTTGGCCAGTGTAACGCGAGGGGAGGCAGGTGAGGTGCTCATGCTTTCTATTTACTTGAAATATCTGGTTTCGTCGAGCCTAGCTGGCAAATGCTTGATAGCTGATTAACGCCAGCAGGGTAAACGCCAGCATGGGGCCAAAGGGAAATTCTTCGCCCCGGCCGCTGCGCTGCCACCACCAGCCACTGAGGGTTCCCAAAAGACCGCTAATCAGCAAATAGGCCGGGATTTTGTCGGGCGGTAGCCAAAAGCCGGAGGCTGCCATCAGTTTGACGTCACCCCAGCCCATCATATCGCGCCCGCGCAGACGGGAGTAACCCCAAGCCAGACCAACGCCAACCAGAAGGCATTGGCCAATGCTCAGGGCCGGTTCCCACCAGAAATAGGGGGGGGACAGATAGAGCCAGCATAGGCCGGTTGCGGCAATGGTCAGGCTGCTGCCATCAGGGATATACCCGGTTTCAAAGTCGATAGTGCTGAGCAAGACCAGTGTGCAGATCAAAATGGCCAGTAGAATGAAAGCAGGGCCGATACCAAAATGCCATCCCATCACGGCGGTGGGTAGGGCCGTGGCCAGTTCGGCCAGCGGATAGCGGGCCGAGATAGGCGCGCCGCAACAGGCCGCTTTGCCCCGCTGCCAGAGCCAGCTGGCGACCGGCACAAGTTGGGCAATACCGAGCTTGTGGTTGCAGTGCGGGCAATGCGAGGGCGCATACCAGTTTTCGCTGCGTGGCCAACGATAGCTAGCCATGCCAGTAAAACTGCCCAAAATCAGGCCGATGGCCATGCCAGAGACGCCGCCAAACCAGCCCGTACTATCTGCAAGGGTTGCCAACATGCCCGCACCATAGCGGGCAAAAGGTTGCTAGCTTGTTAAGGATTTAGTTTAGGCGACCTTTAAGTGTGCTGTTGGAACTGGGTGAGCGGGTTTGTGATCGGCGCGGATCTGGATCTCTATTTGCGGTGCTGGCTGTGTTCCGACGATGTTAGCTACGCTGCCGGTCGTGTCCAAAATCTGGCCGTTATCAAGTGTTATGGCGGGGGCCTGCGCGGCGATAGCGTTAAAACGGTCAGTGCAGGCCTTACGTTGCAGGGTACTACCATGCAGACCAATGATGGCAGATTGCGGTTGTACCATGTGCGCCAGCTGCAGCAGGCCGCCGACATGCTCGTGCCCGCTGGCGTGCAGCTGTTTGCCGCCGGCTGTATCCAGAAAGACATGTTCGACACCCTGTGCCTTGATGGCGTCGATCATGGCGTTGATCTTGCCTTTATTCCACGGCATCACTGAGGCTGAGAAAATCACGATATCTTCAGCTGAGAATTGAAGGTGCGGGTCTTCATCGCGGCTGGCGCGGGCCAGCACAGCCGCCCGTTCACCTTGCGCCCCGGCCAGTACATTGAGGACATAGCTGGGGTGCAGACACTGTGCCAGTTGGGTTCGGCCTGAAACAATCTGCAGGTCCGGCTGGCCAACTAATGTGGGCAAATCAAGCCCACTGCTATTGAGGCCGCGCAGCGTGCGCTCAATCGATTTACCGTGATGGGCCAAGACCCGCCCGGTTTGTGCGGCGACCCAGGCGGCGCGGGCCAGCCCCTCTGCATTGGTGCCAAGGGTGACGATATTGACCCGGTAATTGGGGAATTTTTCGGTCAGGTCCAGCAGGTTGGTGCGAATGTCAGCTTCAGGCACGGTTGTGCCATCTTGTAGGGCGCGCGTGCTATCAACACATAGAACATCTACTTCTTTGTTCTCGCCCATCTGCTGCAGGCGCTGCAGATCAGTATGCGGGGTGAGGGTGGTCTGATCGAGCTTGAAGTCAGACGAAAAGAAAATCCCCTTACCGCCGCCACGCACCAGAAAGCCGCTGCCGGGTAATGAGTGCCCCATGGCAACGGGCTCGACCGTCAGGCCGCCACTTGGCACAACTTCGCCATACTCAAAAACAGTCATGCCCGGCCAGCGATGGCGCTGGATGCCCGCACTGCGCAGCTTGTCTTTAAGCATATAAAGCGTGAGCGCCGAGCCATGAATGGGCGGCAGCGGATAGCCGGCTTCGCAATAGCGCACAATGGCTTCGTCGTGATCGTTATGGGCGTGAGTCAAAAAAATCGCCCGGAGTTTGACGGGCGAATGCGGATGCAGCAGATGGCGGATGTCGGGGAAAGACTGAATCCATCCCCCCGGCCCGCGCCGGGCAGGATCGGCGCCGCAATCAACCAGCACCGCCTCGCCGTGCAGTTGTCCTTCATCATAATGGCCCAGCACAACAAGATTGCAGTTGCTGCCGATACGCTCCTGATTGCTGCCACCCAAAGGCTGCAGATAAAGGCGCGGTGGATGCGCGGTGTTGATTTGCCCGACTATATTGTCCTTCATCGCGCCCCCTGTTCTGACGTGACAAGTCAATAATCTGTATGGTTCTTCTATTGGAACCCCTAGAGTTGGTAGATGCATACTATGATTTGCCGCGTTTGGCGCGCCTGATCTGAGGGCGACTCCGTCAGGTTGTGACTCATCTTCATGGCCGTGGCGGCCCTGCCACGGTGCCGTAGCGGGAAGGCTCAAAACCGCCAGTCAACAATTGTTGAAGCTTAAACCTTTTCGTCTTTGCGACGTGGTTTCAGTGTAGGGGGCGGCAGGCCAGACGTGACACGGGGCTTCTGGCGCTGATCCAGACGGTTGTAAGATTTATTGTTGGCCTGCTGGCGGTGCTGATGCAACTCATTAGCAAGCTGGTCAACCTTGTCATGCAGCTGGTTTAGCTTGGATGATTTCAGATACGACAGGGCAAGGCCTGACGGCGCCGCCATGCGGTTGATCCGGTCACGTAGACCCAGTGATTTCTGTGTCTGGATCGTTGCCCGCATCTGCAGTTCCTGTTGGCGCAGGCGGGCGGTGGGGGCGCCCATCCGCTGCAGATCCTGACGGATTGCAGCACGGCGCTGGTCGCGGATATGGCTCAAGCGCGGCGGTTGCCCCATATGGGTGAGGCGATGCCAGAGAGCGCGCGCAAAGTTCGCTGAGCTGGCGAACAGGCTGGGCTGCGGTTGCGTTGCCGCATAGCTACGTTCAATCTCGTCAGCCCGAATGTGCCAACGCTGCATGTCGGTATCGATTCTGGCAAAAGCTTGTTGAGTTGTCAGCTGCAGGTCCAGATGCGTGTCAGGGGTTGCCTGCGCCTGCGACTGCAGAGCAGAAAGCTGCACGTCTGTTTGTGCAAGGCTGTTGACCATACCGTCGGCGCCATCGTGTAGCTCCATCATCTGGGCGCTATCCTGCTGGGATAACCATTCATTTGGACTTAAGCGTATCTGTGGGTGCTGGTGGCCCAGCATCAATCCCTGCCAGGAGAGGGGGGCGTGTATATGGTTGTTCCGGCCAAGAGAATCCGCCGCCCGGCGACCGCGAACAGGCTGCTGGCCACGTCGGGTGCCGCCAAAAAACAGCGATAGAAGTGAGCCAAATTTAGAGCGCTGCGCGGCATCAAGCCCGCCCTTAACGGGCGGCGACGCGGGGTCTGCAGGGCTCATCCAGGCGCGGGTTGGACGTATACGAAACATCTCCTACCTCTCTGTTTATAATATACAGAATGGCAGCAGGAAATTGCACGTTACAATTTTATGAAAATACTTTCTTAAAAAGCTGTAATCATTTGAGAGAGTTATAGACGATTTTCGGGCAAATTTTAACAATTTCCAATGGCTCAAATTTATGGAATATGTTAGAACATAAAAACTCATCGGAGGGTGCGCTATGAAGAAGTCGAAGGTTTCCGTTGCTGTTTTGGCATCTGTATTGGTCGGGTTTGTTGCCCCAGCCAAGGCGACTGGCCTGCCGGCAGACTGTGACCCGGCTGTTTATAGTGCTATGACCACGCAGGCCCAGCAAGCCAGCAATAATGCTAGTTTGTTGCTGACCTCTTTCCTGAAGGCGCCGACCCCGACCATGGCGTCCATGTGTAACCAGATGGTCAATAGCGTATGGAACCCACAGCGCTTTGCAGAAGAGGCAATTCTTTCCGTTATCGCTTTCCCGATGGCGTATTCCTATTCTCTGGGTGGTTTCTCCCTGTCGTTTAATCCGGTCAACGCGCTTGTTCAGACCACGATCAAGTCTGCGCTGTCTAAGGCCTCGCTGAATTTCATCTGCACGGATTCGTTCGACGGCATCGGTAACGCTTTGCGTAACGTGTCTTACGATCCGGTCACCGGCAATATGAAAATTAGCGCCAAGCTGGATGCCAGCGGTCCGCTCGGTCTGTTTGGCAAGGGCATTATGTCCGGTGCGACCATCAGCTTCACGGGTAATCCGTCGCAGATTGCACCCTAAAGGCCGGTTCTTTATCCTGTAAACGGCACCTTCAGGGGTGCCGTTTCTGTTTGTGCAGTTCTTGGTAGATTAGGATTTTTCACCATGTTCAAACTTGATCATCAATTGGAGGCGGATACCTGGCACGTCTGTGATCTGCATTTGTGCCGGGTGTTGCTTGCTAAAAACGCAGCCTGGCCGTGGGTGATATTAGTGCCAATGCGCGCAGATAAAGTTGAGATCATTGATCTGAGTGAGCCAGAGCAGGGTGTGCTCTGGCGCGAGATTGAAAAGGTCAGCCATGCGCTGCAGCGCTTGACCACGCCTGATAAACTCAACGTTGCGGCGATTGGAAATGTTGTTCGCCAGCTGCATGTGCATGTGGTTAGCCGCAGGATGGGGGACCCGGCCTGGCCATCGCCGATCTGGGGATCAGGCTTTTCAGCTACGTATTCACCTGCTGAAAAAGAAGAAGTTATCGCCCGCCTGTATGATAGCCTGCATCGCTAATCCGATCTTTAAACGCATGACGGGTTCGTGCCCTCTGCGATGAGGGCTTGTGAAGGCACCGCGAATTTGCCACTGTCTGCTCAGATATAAGCAGGCAGGGGCAAATAAATGGCAATCACATCAGCACCACAGGTTTATATGGCCGGGCCGGACGTGTTTTTCCCCGATTGCTGGGCGCTGGCTGACCGTAAGCGCGCAATCTGTGCGCAACATGGTCTGCATGGTGTATTTCCTCTGGATAATATTCATCCGCCACCGGGCATCAGTGAGATGCAACTGGTGGAATACATCTATAAGGCTCAGGCGCAGAAGATTATTGATGCCCCTATTGTGGTGGCTAATCTCACGCCATGGCCAGCGCGCAATCAGTTGGCTGCAGATACGGGCACCGCGTATGAATGTGGCTTTGCCGCCGGCTTTAACGCGGCGCTGGATTTTATGCGCGTTGCCGCGCCGCGCAAAGTGCTGGTCTGCTACAGCAATGACCCGCGCCCGTGGAGCGAACGTCTGACCACCATCACCGGCGTGCAGATTGCCCCGGATGCGCAAGGCCTGCCGCGCGATGATGATGGGTATATGGTCGACACCCTTGGGCGGCCCGATAATCTGATGATGGAAGGCGGGGCGCATAGTACGGGCGGCCAGTTCTTTGTGCCGCAGCAGGCGGGCGCACCGGCAGATTATTATACCCGGCTCGATGTGTTTGAGCAGGCGGTGGCCTGTGCTGCAAAACTGGCACGCCAACGTGGCTTTATGCCTTAACCAAGTGGGCTTGAAACCAACCGCTTTTTAACTAATTCAGGTCTAGTAATAGTTTCTGTTCTGCTTACCCTAAAGGTTATGATGATGACCCCACCGACCCCTGCTGAGCTTGCTGGCAACCCGCTGGCCGCGCGCTCGTCACTGCCGTTTGGCTTTCCCGCGTTTCAAGATGTGAAGCTGGAGCATTACCGTCCGGCAATTATGGCGGTGTTGGCGCGTGGCAAGGCCGAGGTTGAGGCGATTGCAGCGCTGCCCGCCAGTTATGAGACGACCATCTTGGGGTTGGAGCGCGCCGGGCAAGATCATGGCTTGGCTATGGCGGTGTTCAGCCATACGGCTAATGTTATGTCTACGCCAGAGTTGCAGGCGCTACGGGCAGAGCTGAACCCGCTGATGACCAAGCACAGCACTGAGCTGTATCAGAATCCGCAGCTGTTTGAGAAGGTCCGCACAGTTTATGAGGGACGCGCAACCCTCGGCCCGGTCGAGCAGCGTTTGGTGACCAAGTATTATGAGATGATGCTGGATAGCGGCGCTGCGCTCAATGAGGCAGATAAAGCCAGATTTGTTGAACTGTCGGGTGAGCTGTCAGCCAAGTCCACCGCCTTTCAGAAAAAGATGGTAGATGGCGGCGTGGCGCATGCCGTGATCCTGCGCAGTGAAGAAGAAATGGCCGGCATTCCGGCTGATATGCGCGCCGCGATGGCGCAAGCCGCGGCCACGATGGGGCATGAAAATGCCTATGCCGTGACGTTGGGCATGACCGCTGTTAAGTTCCTTGAATATAGCAGCAACCGCGCAGTGCGTGAAAAGGTGTGGGAAACCCGCGCGACCTATACCAACAAAGGCGATGCCTTTGATACCAACGCGGATGTGAAAGAAATCGTCGCGCTGCGTCAGTCCAAGGCCAAGTTGCTGGGTTTTGCGACACATGCCGAATATTCAACCGCGCGTAAGGCAGCCAAGACGCCAAGTGCCGCCATGGGCCTGCTGACCTCGCTGGTAGAGCCGGCCCGGGCCGCCTATGATGCTGAGCGCGCGGCTGTGACCGAATTTGCCAAGCAGAGCGAAGGCTTTACCGGTGAGCTGCAGCCGTGGGATTGGCCGTATTACGCCCGCCGCCATGAAGAGGCAACCATTGGCCTGACGGATGCTGAGCTAGAGCCGTATCTTGAACTCGGGCAGGTGCGTGATGCCTTCTTTACCGTGTGTGAGAAGGCGCTGGGTATTACCTTTACCCCGCGCACGGATTTACCAGCCCTGCCGGATGAGGCGCAGGTCTGGGAGCTGCGCCGCGCAGATGGGCAGCATTTGGGCCTGTTCATGACAGATTATCTGGAACGGCCGGGCCAGAAGCGTGATGGAGCCTGGGCGGGAAGCCTGCGGTCACAAAACGGGTTGACCGGTGAGCGTCCGATCATCGTCAATGTGTGCAATTTCCCACGCCCGGCACCGGGTAAGCCCACGCTGCTGCGGCTTGATGATGCCATTACCCTGTTCCATGAAGGTGGGCACGCGCTGCATGGTTTGCTGTCCAACACCCCAGCACCCTCGCTGGCGGGTACAGCCGTGCAATGGGATGTGGTAGAGCTGCCTTCCCAGTTTATGGAGAGCATGTTTACGCATCCAGATCTGATGGCGCGTCATTTGCGGCATTATCAAACCGGAGAGCCGATGCCCGCCGCCATGATCGAACGCGCGCAGCAGCGCTTTAATCATAATCAGGGCAACTTTGTGCTGCGCCAGCTCTCCTTTGGTATTTGTGATCTGGAGCTGTATGGCAAGGCCGATGCAGCTTTTGACCCGCAGACCTTTGAACAACAGACGCTGGATCGTTACGGCTTCCCGCCGCGTTTCCGTTTGCGCCCGATGCTGCAGAGCTTTGCCCACATCATGGCGGGCGGCTATTCGGCCGGTTATTACTCTTATATGTGGGCCGATGTGCTGGTGGCCGATGCGGAAGAGGCGTTCAAGCCTGACCCGCTCAATCCGCAGCTGGGCCGCAAATGGGTAGATGAGGTACTCTCGCGCGGCGATAGCCGTGATATGGGCGAGAATTACCGCGCCTTTCGTGGCCGCGACCCCGACCCGCTGGCCATCAAGCGCCGGTTTGGCTGGACCTGATAGAAAACGCAGATACAAAAAAACGGGCTGGTGTGAACCAGCCCGTTTTGTTTTGGCTATAGAGCCTGTGCTTAGGCGCTTTCGGCCTGACGCGACGCGCGCTTGCGGTCGTTCGGGTCCAGCAGCTTCTTGCGCAGACGGATGCTCTTGGGGGTGACTTCCACCAGCTCATCGTCTTGAATGTAGGCGAGAGCCTTTTCCAGCGTCATCAGGATCGGCGGGGTCAGACGGACCGCTTCGTCCTTGCTGGTGGTGCGGATGTTGGTCAGCTTCTTGCCTTCCAGCACGTTCACTTCTAGGTCATTGTCACGGTTATGTTCGCCAATGATCATGCCCTGATAAACGCGTGAGCCCGGCTCGATCAGCATCGGGCCGCGATCTTCCAGCTTCCACATGGCGTAAGCAACGGCGTCGCCCTGACCATTGCTGATCAGCGCGCCGGTGCGGCGGCCCGGAATGGCGCCCTTGTACGGGGCGTAGCTGTGGAAAATGCGGTTCATCACGCCGGTGCCACGGGTATCGGTGAGGAATTCACCATGATAACCGATCAGACCGCGCGACGGGGCCAGGAAGGTCAGGCGCTGCTTGCCGGTGCCGCTGGGACGCATATCCTGCAGCTCGGCCTTGCGCTCGGCCATCTTGTTGACGACGGTGCCGGAGAACTCTTCATCAACGTCGATGAACACTTCTTCGATCGGCTCCATGCGCTGACCATTTTCGGTCTGGAACAGCACGCGCGGACGGCTGATCGACAGCTCAAAGCCTTCGCGGCGCATCTGCTCAATCAGAATGCCCAGCTGCAATTCACCACGGCCGGCCACTTCAAACGCGTCGACGGTGCCACCAGCTTCGGTAATACGGATAGCCACATTGCCTTCAGCTTCGCGCATCAGACGGTCACGGATGACGCGGCTGGTGACCTTGTCACCTTCGGTGCCAGCCAGCGGGCTGTCATTAATACCAAAGGTCATGGCCAGGGTGGGCGGATCTACCGCCTGCGCGGCCAGCGGCACTTCAACCACCGGATCACAGATGGTATCGGCAACGGTGGTCTTGGTCAGACCGGCAATCGCCACGATGTCGCCAGCGTCGGCTTCTTCAATGGCGACGCGTTCCAGACCACGGAAAGCGAGCAGCTTGGTGATGCGGCCCTGCTCAATGAGCTTGCCATCGCGGGTCATGGCCTTGATCGCCATATTGGGCTTGGCCTTGCCGCTGGTGATGCGGCCGGTCAGTACGCGACCCAGATAGGGGTTGGCTTCCAGTGTGGTCACCAGAATGCGCAGCGGGCCTTCTTCGGTCTTCGGCGCGGGCACATGGCTCACGATCAGGTCGAACAGCGGGGTCAGATCCTTCTGCTCGTCACCGAGATTCTTGATGGCCCAGCCCTGACGGCCCGAGGCAAACAGGGTGGGGAAGTCCAGCTGGCTGTCGTCAGCGTCGAGCGCCGAGAACAGGTCGAAAATTTCGTTATGCACTTCATCCGGGCGGGCGTCCGAACGGTCGATCTTGTTGACAACAACCATCGGCTTGAGGCCCAGACGCAGGGCCTTGCCAACCACAAACTTGGTCTGCGGCAGCGGGCCTTCGGCCGAGTCAACCAGCACAACTACGCCGTCAACCATGGACAGGATGCGCTCAACTTCGCCGCCAAAGTCGGCGTGGCCGGGGGTGTCGACGATGTTGATGCGGGTCTGCACGCCATCTTTCGGGTTGGTCCACAGGACCGAGGTGCACTTGGCCAGAATGGTAATGCCGCGTTCGCGTTCCAGGTCATTGCTGTCCATGGCGCGTTCAGCCACCTGCTGGTTTTCACGGAAAGCGCCCGACTGCTTGAGCAGCTGGTCAACCAGGGTGGTCTTGCCATGGTCAACGTGGGCAATGATGGCGATATTACGAAGGTTCATCTCTATTTCCTCTTGGTTCGTCATTCCGGCACAAGCCGGAATCCATCTCCATATCCGGGCACATTTCCGTTACCGAAAATGGACCCCGGTTTGCACCGGGGCGACGGACTGGCCTTTAATCGGCTTTAATGCGGCGCAAAATAAGCGAAAGCAGGGGGCAAAGGCAAGCGCAATCTGCCGGTGTTGTGCCGAAAAATGCAGGAAAATCAGGCGATAAGGCGCTGTCGCGGGGCGCGGCTCTAAGCCCCTGATGCCATGGGCTTATTCGGGCGTTTTAAGGGCGGCGTCCTGCTTACTTTGTGGGCGCGATAGGGGAGTGGGCACTTACCAGCAACAAATATCTTGACTAAGTGAACGAGGTTCATATAAATTGAACATTGTTCACGTGAGGAGAGTGGGATGTTACTCAAATACAAAATCTTCATGGTGCTAGTCGTGCTTGTATGTGCGGGCGGTTATTTATTTAGCAACTCATTTGATCACCTACCAAAGCCGTTTGCTGGTGCGCTGGTGTTTGCAGCTTTTGCGCCGTTTTTGCTCACGTTATTGCTTAGTCGCGGATTTGAATTGATTGGTTTGCCATCCCTGTTTATGGCCGATGGCAACTGGATCATGAATGCGCCGACCAAACCCGGTATGTTGGTAGTGATTGGCATCAGCTTGCTGCTGCTCTATGGTGTGAGCGTGCTAATTGCCAAAATTGTTGCCAAGTGAATATGGATATATGAGATCGCTTTTGCGTGAAAGTGCAGTGGATATGATGGCAGAAGCATACAAAGAAACTCAAATGCGCGGACTAACAGGTCTGTTGCTGGTCTATTGCCTATCCCTGCCTGCTGCAGTTTTTTTTTGGCTTGCGGGGCTGTCGCCTACATTAGCTATTTCTAACTGGCTCGTCAGTTGGGTCTATGGCGGTGTTGTTCCGGCATTGCTGGCAGGGTACTTTGCACGCAGAATTAATAAAAAACATGGTTTGGACAATTTAAAACTGCCGGGTTGGCTGTTCGGGCTAATCAGCTGGCTTGGAATGTTACCTATAATACTCGCTGTTGGCGCCTGGGTGCTATATTACGTTCAAATGCAAGGATGAGGACAGATGGCTAACTATCTCAAACAATTATCAGCAGATTTACCGCGCTGGATTGAGGCCGGATTTGTGAGTGTTGACGGAGGCCAGAAAATTCTGGCCGATGCAACCGAGCGGCAGGCGCGCGGCTGGTTCACCTTGCCCAACGTGCTGGGGGCGCTCGGTGCGCTGCTGGTGTTTGTGGGGGTAATCTCTTACGTGGCGGGCCACTGGAATGATATTCCACGGCTGGCGCGCGTAGCTTTGCTCATTGCGTTTATGGCTGGCGCCTATTTGGCAGGTCACACCTTCCGCCAGAAGGGGAGTGACGGGCTGGGGGCGTCGTTTGCATTTATGGGCACCCTGATCTTTGGCGCCAATCTTATGCTGATCGCGCAAATCTACAATCTGCCGCCTAATCCGCCCGGCGGTGCGTTTTTGTGGATGTGTGCGGCCGTTCTCACATCCTTGCTGTGGCCCAGCCAGCTTAATATGGCGCTGGCTTATGTGCTGGCTGGCATCTGGAGTGTTTTCTCGCTGGCTAATACGCATTCCACGTGGGGCGTGTTAGAGGCGGCGTTTGACCAGCACCGCATCCATTGGCCGTTCCTGCTGGTGTGGGGCGGTTTGACGGCGGTGAGCGTACGCGCCGGCTGGAACAAGGCCATGCATCTGGCCGGGCTCAGTATTTGCTGGTGGGCCATGCTGGCCAGCTTTAACCTGTTTGATGAAGATGCCATCCGTTTTGGTGGTGTGATCATCGCCCTGTTGTTGCTGACGCTGGCCGTTGCAGCACGCCTGCTGAAGGTTGCGCAGGAAGGTACCGGCATCATCAGCCGCTATCTGTTGCTGGGCTTTGCCTTGTGGCTGCTGGTGGTGACCATCCCTGATATTTACCGCCACACCTTGATGTTGCGTAACATTCAGCTGGATAACGAAACCAAGTTCGTGGCCTATACCTCGGCGCTGGTGTTGCTCCTGCTCGCCGGTTTGTATGGCTTGATCTATGACCGCCTGCGCACCATTGCTGGCGTAGCGGCTGTGGGGGCGTTACTGCCGCTCTTGTCAGTTCTGCCGGTTTTTGCCATCGGCTTTGCCGGGTATGATGACTCTGTCTATCAGAGTGTGTCTGGCTTCAATTTTGTCAGCAACATTCTGCTCTCGGCCGTAGCGCTGACTGCGGGCATTGGCCTGATCATCCAGGGCTACCGTCTGGCAGACCGGTTCCTGATCAATATCGGGTTTGTGCTGTTCGGGCTGAAGCTCATTCACCTCTATTTCGATACGTTCTGGACCTTTAATGCCCGCGCCCCGTTCTTCATTATCGGGGGGCTGTTGGTGATTGCTCTGGCGGTTGGGTTTGACCGTCAGCGCCGTAAACTGATCAAGCAAATGGAGGTGCGCCATGCTCGCTAAGTTGTCCCGTCTCTCGCCGGTGGTGCGTCTGGGTGTTATTGTTGGCTTTCTGACGCTGGCCTTGCTCAGCCTGATTGCCCGCCATCATTTTGATCGCGTGCGGGCGGTGCCAGTAGTGCTGCAGGTGGCGCCTGTTGATCCGCAATCCCTGTTTCAGGGGGATTTCGTCACCTTACGTTATTTAATCAATCTGATCTCGCGTGAGATTTTGCAGGAAAAAGAGGCCGAGGTCATCGCCGGTCAGGCGGTTTATGTCGCGCTAGCTAATCAGGGCAAGATCTGGGTGGATGATGCCGCCAGTTTCACCCCGTTTGATCTGACGGCGGCTGATGAGCGTAGCGAGCAGCGTATCATTGGCAAGGATGGGTTATCGTGGGCGGCGCGCAGTCTGTTTGACGGTCATATGCCGGATGAAGAGCGCTGGAAGGACGGCACCTTCAAGGCTGGTCGCACTTATTATGTGCGCCAACGCCAGATTGGCCCGGTCTGGCAGCCAGTGCGTGCCAGTATCAATCCCTTGCAGGCAAAGGCGGGTGAGGTTGTTCTGCGGGGGACGGTTGAACGCAGTAATAGCGGTACGCCCATTTCTCTCTCTTACGGCATTGAGGCGTTCTTCGTGCCGCAAGGGCAGGGGCTGTGGGTTGAGGATATGGCCCGGCGTGGGGGTGAACGCCACCGCGTTCTGGTGCGTATTCTGGTGGCACCGTCGGGTCAGGGCTATGTTGATAATATCCTGCTCGATGGAAAAGATGCTTTCCCGAGCAGTGGCTTTAACTGAAGCGATAGCTAAAGTTAAGCCGGGCGGCTGGACATTTTCTCCGCCGCCCTAGATAGTAGGGCCATGAACCGTTTATTCATGGCCCTGTTGCTACCCGCCCTTATTGTTTGTGCGCTGTTATATTACTTTGCGCAGGTTGACCTGTGGGTGGCCGGGCAGTTTTATGATGGGGCTAGCTTTCCGTGGCGTGCAGCTGAGCTGCCCAATTTCTTTCATAACATTGTGCATCCGCTTTCGCTGTCACTGGCGGCTGTGTTTGCCGCGCTCACCTTATGGCATGCCGTGCGTAAGAGTGGCTGGCGGCGCTGGGCGTTTATGCTGCTCACCCTTATTATTGGGCCGGGGTTGATTGCCAATACGCTGCTCAAGGATAATTGGGGGCGCGCGCGTCCGGTGCAGGTGGAGCAGTTTGGTGGCGCCGCGCAGTTTACCCCGCCCTTTGTGATTGCAGGTCAGTGCGACAAGAACTGCTCATTTGTGGCGGGTGATCCGTCCTTTGGTTTCTGGACGCAAGCGCTGGCCTATATCGTGCCGCGCCGCCGCCGACAGGTCTTCTGGGCTGGGGTCAGTGTTGGCGCGTTTTACGGCGTGCTACGCATCGGGATGGGGGCGCATTTCTTCAGCGATGTGCTGATTGGCGGCCTGCTGATGCTGATGAGCAATGCAGCGATCTGTGCGCTGCTGTTCGGGCGGCGTTATGTGGACATATGTTGGCGGGAATGGCTGGGGCTTGCGCCCCGCCGGGTTGTGAAAACTTAAGCTGACTTCTTTTGCAGCAGCTGAGTGACTTGCTCAATCAGGTGATCCTCATTGATCGGCTTGATCAGCGTGGCCCCTGTTACCAGCTTGGCAGGCAGGATCGCCATTTCAGCCGGGATCTGGCTGTTGCCGCCGGTCATGGCAATGACTGGGGGCTTAATGGGCTGGCTGTCGATGAAGTGTAGGACTTCCGTACCGTCAACGTCGGAGAGCAGCATTTCGGTAATGACCAGATCGAAATTGATTTGTTTGATCAGTTCAATCCCATCTGCGCCATCTTCTGCCTCGCTGACATCGTGACCCAGCTCTTTCAAACGCGCTGCAATTGCGCGTCGAACGCCTTTCATGTTCTCGATCAGAAGAATTTTAGCCAATTTTTTTGTACTCCATTTTGACGCGGATAATGCTCTAATAAATCTTATTGTTCAATATGTTATAAGTGTTATTGAAGTCTTTTTAAGTTGATTGAATCAACAAAAAGAACATTCGACAATTTCTAAAAATCCCGCACTTACTAGCATATATCAGCAGAGGTTAACATGAAGGCACTATTCGATAGAATTACCCCGCTCCAGTTGCGTGATCCCATACCGTCAAAGTCCCAATTAGACATGGCGATAGCAGCGGCGCAGGCCGCACCCGATCACGGCCGCTTGCGGCCATGGCGCTTCATTGTGATTGAAGGAGATGCGCGGCAGAAATTTGGTGACCTGATGGCGCAGGCACTGCAAGTGCGTGACCCGGCGGCTACAGCTGAGCAGTTAGAGAAGGAAGCAGCCAAGCCCTTGCGCGCGCCGCTGATTGTGGTGATTGCCTGCGCTGAACAGGTATCGCCCAAGGCGCCGCTTGAGGAGCAGATTATGGCCGTAAGTGCGGCCGCGCAGAATTTCCAGTTGGCTTTGCATGACATGGGCTTTGGCTGTCAGTGGAAGAGTGGCGTTGCCGCGCGCGATGCCGTGGTTAAGCAGGGTCTGGGCTTAGCACCAGCAGATTCAATTGTCGCCATCATGTATATCGGCACTATTGAAAAAGCCGGGCCGGAGCGTTCGCCTGTGCTGGATGCCAGTAAGGTTGTTTATTGGGGCTAGGTTTGTTCTAGTCAGCAAAAAGGGGACGCGGTGTGCGTCCCCTTTTTTTATTGGTATGTCTGAATAGGCTTAGCGCACTTCAGTTGTGTTGATGATCGGCTCCATCGTTACGGCGCTGCCGCGTGGGGCCGGGCTGGTGCCAGATGTGTTGCTATTGTCATAGCTTGAGCTGTTATCCGAGCTGCTGGCAGCCGGCGCAGCGCTGCCATCCATCACCCGGGCGTAGGAGACAACGCGGGTGACACCATCAATATGGCTGGCTTCGTTGGTGACGCGGTTCAGCTCGTCTTGCGAACGGGCAATACCCATCAGATAGACCGTACCCTTAACGGTATCGATCGTGTAGTTGCGGCCGGCAATTTTGCTGTCAAAAGTCATGTAGGTGCGCAGCTTGGTTGAGATCCACAGATCCTTGCTGTAGGTGCCAATGGTGGTGCTGCCGACCACATCCGCCTCGTTCATCACTTCTTTCACGCCCTTTACTTCCCAAGTCAGGCGTGAGGCGTCCATTTTCTGCTGCTGGTCACGGGCCTGACCGGTAATCAGGACACGGCCTTCGGTAACCGTCAGATTAAAGCGCTTGTTCATATCGGCGTCAAAATCCCACCAGCGCTTGTTGATGCTGGCCTGAATATCCACATCCGAGAAGGTACCGCCCAGTCCGCGTTCGGACGTGGCAGATGATACCGCATAAGCGCCGCCGCCAATAATGGCCGGTGCGCAGCCGGTGGCCAGCAGGCTGGTAAGTATGGCCGTGAGGCTCAGGGTGAGAAAACGAATACGCATGACAGTCTCCTTTTAGCTGAACATGGGGTTTTTCAAAATGGTGGCCAGTTCGCGGCCCAGAATGGTGGCAATACGGCGGCGCTGGGTGGCATTGCGCAGCACTTCTTCATCATCCGCGTTGGACAGAAAGCCGGTTTCAATCAGCAGCGAGGGCACATCCGGGGCGCGTAGCACGGCAAAGTTGGCCGAGCGCTTGGGCTGATCGAGCAGGGGCAGGTCACGGCCTGCACCTTTTACCAGCGCTTCCTTGGCAAAGCGGGAGGCGCGAATGGTTTGGGTGGCGGCCAGATCATAGAGCATGTCGGCTACCACTTCTTCATGATGAACAGCTGCGCCGTAACGTTGATCGACAATGTTTTCACTCTCGGCCAGTTTGCTGGCAAAGGCGTCCGAACCGGTTTGCGATAGTGTGTAGGCAGACAGGCCGCGCGCATGCGGTGAATCCGGTGCGCTATCCGCATGAATGGAGATAAACAGATTGGCCTGCGCCTCACGGGCAATAGCAACCCGCTCCGGCAGGGCCAAAAAGCGGTCGTCACTGCGGGTGAGTTTGATGCGGGCCTTGTTTTCAAGAATGCTGGCCAGCTCGGTAGCAATATCCAGCACCACATTCTTCTCATAGGTACCGCTCACGCCAATAGCGCCGGGGTCGCGGCCGCCATGGCCAGCATCCAGTACAATGAGCGGCAGTTGGCTCGCGCTACCGGGCTTTTGTGCCGGGCGCGGGCTTTGGGCGGCCAGAGCGGGCAGACTCCAGAAGGGGGCGCTGCCCAGCAGTTTGATGAGTAAACGTCGATTCACGCGGCTAATGTGCGGTGCTTCGCGCTTGCTGTCCAGATAGCGATCTGCCGCAGGAGTGACCGTGCCTAAAGCCTGCCGCTGATTTAAGCGCTCACCACTCGGCTAGCCCGCTCTTGGACAGGCGCACTTCCCGCTGAACGGCCACGCACAGCAGAATGCCAATGCCAATGCACAAGGTCAGCATGGCGGTGCCGCCATAGGATACCAGCGGCAGCGGAATACCCACCACCGGGATCAGCCCGCTGATCATGGCAATATTCACCACCACATACAGAAACAGGGTAGAGGTAATACCCAGCGCCACCAAGCGGCCAAACTGGCTGCGCGAGGAAATGGCAATGCCATAGCCATAGGCGATAACGGCCGAGTACAGCCCTAGCAGGATGAGCGCACCGACCATGCCAAATTCTTCAGCCAGCACCACAAAAATGAAGTCGGTATGCTTTTCCGGCAGGAAGGCTAGCTGGCTTTGGCTACCATTAAGGAAGCCCTTGCCGAACAAGCCGCCCGAACCAAACGCAATCTTGGATTGCATGATGTTGTAGCCGGTGTTCAGCGGGTCAGCCTCGGGGTTTAAGAAGGTCAGCACGCGCTGCTTTTGATAGTCGTGCAGAAATTCCCAACCGACCGGAATAGCCGCCACGCCAACCGCAATTGCGGCAGCAAAAATCCAGGCGGGGACGCCCGCGCCCCAGAACAGCATGGCGCTGCCCAGCAGCAGCAGCAGGGCCGTGCCCAGATTCGGCTGCATCAACACCAGCGCAACCGGTAGCAAGATCAGCACAACGGGGGGAATTAGAAAGGTGATTTTGGTGGTGTTCTCAGGTGGCAGGCCATGAAAATAGCGGGCCAAAGCCAGTACCAGCGTGATTTTCATGAGCTCGGAAGGCTGGATCTGAACAAAGCCCAAATTGATCCAGCGCTCGGCGCCTTTGCCAACATGGCCCATAATCTCCACGCCCACCAGCAGCACCAGCACCATGAAATAGAGCGGATAGGCCAGCCGTAGCAAGGTGCGCAGATCGACCATGGCGATGGCCAGCATCAGGGCAAAGCCAATCCCAAAGCGGATGATATGGCGCGAGGCCCATGGGTCCCAGTTACCGCCCCCTGCCGAGTAGAGCAGCATGGTGCCGATCCCGGTAATGCAGCAGACCAGCAGCACCAGCCCCCAGCTCAGATGGGCCAGTTTTTCGGTAAGTTTCATATCGGCCTTGGGGCCGAAGCTGTCCGATGCGCCAAACATGGCGACGGTTTAGCACGTTTTGCTTTGCCCTGACGAGGGGGTGTGCGGGGTTGTGTGCGGGGGTGGCGCAGGGCTTTGCGTGGTGCGGGCCTGATGCAGGATATACAGGCCGCTGCCAATAATCACGCTGGCGCCCAGAAGTGTCATAAAATCAGGCACTTCCCGCCAGAATAGATAGTCAAACAGCACCGCCCACAGCAGGCCGGTATATTCCAGCGCGGTCAGAATGCTGACCTGCCCGTAGCGGTATGATTGGGTGAGCAGAACTTGCCCCAAACCGCCAAACAGACCGCTGCCCGCCATCAGCAAGCCGTCATGCATGCTGGGCGGGATATACTCAAACAGGGCCATTGATCCGCTCAGTAGGGTGCAGAGCAAGGTAAACCACAGCACAATCGACAGGCTGTTTTCAGTTGCAGTGAGCTGACGGATGAGAATGGCAATAATCGCGACCAGAAAAGCAGTGAGCAGTGCCAGCAGGCTAGCCGGGTCGGCCAGGCCGGCGCCGGGCCGCAATACCAACAGAATACCGGCAAAGCCAATGAGAACAGCGGCCAGTTTGTGGCGGTTCAGATGCTCGCGCAGCACAAACGCAGCCAGCACCGCTACGAATAGCGGCATGGTAAAGCTGATGGTGGTGAAAGTGGCCAGTGGCAGTTTGGGAATGACGTAAAAGGTGGTGAACATGGCGCTTAACCCAATCAGCCCGCGCAGCAAATGCCCGAGTGGTCGGCGTGTGTGCAGCACCTGACTGCCTGCCAACCAGAGCAGCGGCAGTAAAGGCAGCAGGGCAAACAGGCTGCGGGCAAAAACAATTTCGCTGGTGGGGTAGGTTCCGTCGAGTAGCTTAACGCATAGCGCCATCAGGCCAAAAAACATCACCGAGATCAGCTTGAGTGCAATGCCCCGCATCGGGTCATGCACGTGGCTGGAGTGAATGGTAATTGGCGGCATAGGCCTATGCTACCACAACAGCCTTTTTCTGCCTGCGTTCTTCTTGCCACAGCACCATCAGGTCAGCGCCGACAATGGTCAGCGCGCCCGCCAGCATCATCAGCGTAGGCAGATGGTCCCAGAATATCCAGCCAAACAACATGGCCCACAGCAGCGAGGTATATTCATATGGCGCAATCACGCTGACCGGCGCGTGTTTATAGGCTTGTGTCAGCAAAAGCTGGGCAATTCCGCCCGAAACGCCGGCGCCAGTCAGTAAGGTGAGCGCTAGTGGCGTGGGCCAGAAAAAGCCCTGCGGCAGCAGGACCAGGCAGAACAGGGCACACAGGGCCGAGTAGCTCAGAGCTATCGTAAGGGAATGGTCGGTCTGGGTCAGGCGGCGGATGATAACGCCGCTGATCCCGCCCAGCAGGGCCGAGGCCAGTGCCGCCAGCGTTGCCAGCGACAGGCTGTGGCCAGATTCGGGCTGGGCGACCAGCAAGGCACCCGCAAAGCCAAGGCCAACTGCCAGCCAGCGAATAATCGTCAATTGCTCACGCAGCCAGACAGCTGCCAGCAGCATCATGAAAAACGGCATGGTGAATTGCAGCGCCGTGACGGTGGCCAGCGGTAGCGCTTTGATGGCGTAGAAATTGGCCAGCAAGGTGCCAAAGCCAACGATGCCGCGCAGCAAATGCAGCTTGGGCTGGCGTACGATCAAGAGACGCACGCCGCCCAGCCACCAGATGCCCAGCAGGAGCGGTAAGGTCGCAAACAGGCTCCGGCAGAACACAATGGTGTAGAGCGAGGCGCCATCTCCCACCAGTTTGGCCAGGACGCCAACCGTTTCAAACATGAAAACAGCGCAGAGAAGGTAGCACAGGGCTTTAACGGGTTCGTGCGGTTGGGGCGTGGTCATGCTGCCATCATGCCCGTGTTGCAGCGCCGTGCAAAGCCCGTTGGCGAAGTTTATGTGCGTGCTACACTCACGTCATCATGACGAACACCGCCTACCCCCTTGATGAATCCCTGCTGGCCGAGCTGCGCCGCCGCCACCGCCTGTCTGATGAAGAGGCGCTGAAGGAAATTCTGCCCGCTGCGCGGCTGGAGGACTTCGCGCGTAGCTTTGCTGAGCGGCAGGCGCGCACCTGGATTGAGCATATCCGCAAGGAGAAGGCGCGTATTGGCGGCGTGGGCGATTTCCTGCAGGAGTTCAAACTCTCGACGCAGGAAGGGGTGGCGCTGTTGTGTCTGGCCGAGGCGCTACTGCGCATTCCAGATGCTAGCACGGCGGATGATTTCATTCGGGACAAGCTGGCGGGCATCGATTGGTCAGCCCATGAAAAGCGCACCGGCAGCTTGTTTGCCAATGCCTCGGTCTGGGGGCTGATGCTCACCGGTTCCATTATCGGGGAGCCGGAAAAGAAAGGCCTGCTGGGCTCGGTCAAATCGCTGGTGAGCCGTGCCGGTCAGCCGGTGATCCGCACCGCTATGGTGCGCGCCATGGGCATGATGGGCGATCAGTTTGTGTTGGGCCGCAATATTGGTGAGGCCCTCACCCGCGCCAAAGACAACGAAGCTAAAGGCTATCGCCACAGCTATGACATGCTGGGCGAAGGCGCCCGCACGATGGTGGATGCCGATAAGTATTTCCGCTCGTATGAAAGCGCGATTGCGGCCATCGGCCATTCGCATGCCATGGGCGGGCAGATATGGGCTGCGCCCAGCATTTCCGTCAAGCTCTCAGCCTTGCATCCGCGCTTTACAGAAAACCAGCGGGATCAATGCCTGCCGCAACTGACCGATAAGTTGGTGGCGCTGTGTGAAGCAGCGGCCCGCGTCGGGATTGGCCTGACGGTTGACGCTGAAGAAAGTGAGCGGCTGGAGCTGTGGCTGGATATCGTCAATGGTGCGCTGCTCTCGCCAGTCACGCGTAATTGGGCAGGTATGGGCGTCGCGGTGCAGGCTTACCAGAAGCGCGCGCCGCAGGTGCTTGATCTGCTGGCCAGTCAATGCCTGGCGCATGACCGCCAGATGATGATCCGTCTGGTTAAAGGCGCCTATTGGGATAGCGAAATTAAACGGGCCCAGATGGGTGGCCATACGGACTATCCGGTCTATACGCGCAAGACCGCGACAGATGTTAGTTATATCGCCTGTGCCCAGCGGCTGCTGGCGCAGCAGGGCCGCATTTATCCGGCTTTTGGTACGCATAACGCCTTTACCATGGCCAGCATTATGGCGGTGGCGCCCAAGGGTGCCGCTTTTGAGTTCCAGCGCCTGCATGGCATGGGCGGTGAGTTGCACGATCAGGTGGTCGCGCAAGGTCAGCCCTCGCGCATTTATGCGCCGGTTGGTGGGCATCAGGATCTGCTGGCTTATCTGGTGCGCCGCATTCTGGAAAACGGCGCCAATAGCTCGTTCGTACAGCGTCTGCGCGATGAGAATGTGCCAATTGCCGCGCTGGTGCACGACCCTGAGGTTGAGCTGGTCGCCATGACCAGCAAGCGCAATCCGGCGATTGTTATGCCCAAGGATATCTTTGCGCGCGAAAACCGGCAGAACTCGCAGGGCCTTGATACAGACAACCGCGCCATCACGGCGCCGCTGCTGCAGGAGATGGCGCGTTTCTCCATCTGGCAGGCCGCGCCCCTGATTGATGGGCAGGCGCTGGGCGGAACGCCGCGCCAGATGCTGGATCCGAGCGATCATCGCCGTGTGATCGGGCAGGTGAGTGAGGCCAGCCCTGCGCAGGTTGATCAGGCGCTGACACTGGCCGAGAAAGCCCAGCCCGGCTGGGCTGCTCGCAGTGCCAAAGAACGGGCCGTGATTATTCGCAAGGCCGCTGCTCTGTTGGAGCAACACCGCGCCGAGCTGATTGCCCTGATTGGCCGCGAGGGCGGCCGCATCATCCGTAACGCTATGAACGAGGTGCGTGAGGCAGTCGATCTGTGCCGGTATTATGCCATGTGTGCCGAGCGTGACCTGCAACCTGTTCAGTTGCCGGGCTATACCGGCGAGCGCAACGAGTTGCGGTTGGTGCCGCGCGGTCTGGTGGCGGCCATTAGCCCGTGGAATTTCCCGCTCGCTATTTTTGTTGGCCAAATCGTCGCGCCATTGCTGGCGGGTAATGCGGTGCTGGCTAAACCGGCAGGGCAAACGCCACTTATTGCCATGCGCGCGGTGCAGCTGTTGCATGAGGCCGGCGTGCCCGGTGCAGTGTTGGCGTTGCTACCCGGCGGCGGCAGTACCGTGGGCGCGCAGCTCATCAAAGATCCGCGCATCGGTGCGGTGGTCTTTACCGGCTCGACCGAAGTTGGCCGCCAGATCAACCAGCAGCTTGCCGCGCGTGATGGCACCATTGTGCCGCTGGTGGCTGAAACCGGCGGGTTGAATGCGTTGATTGTCGATTCAACCGCGCTACCCGAGCAGGTCTGCGATGACGTATTGCTCAGCGCGTTTGACAGTGTGGGCCAGCGCTGCTCGTCACTGCGCGTGTTGTTCCTGCAGGAGGATATTGCCGACAAAGTCAGCGAGATGATTATCGGCGCGCTGTCCACCTTGCGGCTTGGCGATCCGCTGGCACTATCGAGTGATATAGGCCCTGTCATTGATGACAAAGCCAAGCAGGAATTGCAGGCGCACTGTCTGCGTATGCAGGCCGAAGGGCGGCAACTGTATGCGCTATCAGACATGCCGGAAGAGTGCATGTATGGCTCGTTCATCTCGCCGCATGTGTTTGAGATTGACCGTATGAACCGTCTGACGCGTGAAGCCTTTGGCCCTATCTTGCACATTGTGCGCTGGCAGGCTGACCGGGTGGATGATGTGGTGTCCGCCATCAAAGCCTGTGGCTATGGCCTGACCGGGGGCGTGCATTCCCGCAGGGATGGTTTTGTGCGTGACTTGGCCGAGCGTCTGCCGATCGGCAATTTCTATATCAACCGCAATCTGGTGGGGGCAATTCCCGGCGTGCAGCCGTTTGGGGGTGAAGGTCTGTCTGGCACCGGGCCTAAAGCTGGCGGGCCGCATTATGTGCGCCGCTTTACAACCGAGCGGGTGGTGACAACTGATACTACAGCCGCTGGCGGTAACGCCTCCTTGCTGATGCTGGCCGACTAGGCCTGATTGGCCGCGCAAAAAAAACTCCTGCCGCTTGGTTGAGAGGGGCAGGAGCAGATATGTGTGCAACTAACAAGAATCTATTCAGCAGAGTTACAAACCTTCTCTAAGGCCATCACAACAAATTGCAGCGCCCAATACCAATGAAGTTCTGATGACAGCTGGATGACAGTTTTATGACAGGCGGGAGTAAAAGGCCGGTTTTACGCCAATGACATGACAAACTGGTCGTAGGGAACGCCTTTGTCGCTGAGAATCTCAGTCAGCTTTTCATAGGCGGCATCCATGCCCTGCGTGCCGCCAATCTGGCTCTCAATCTGGCAGAGTGATTTATAAAGAGGGATAATGGCATTCACCGCCTGAGGCTCCGGCACACGGCGGCTGGAATGATAGCCGATAATATCGCCGGTTTCGTTCAGCATGGGGGTGATGTGGGCCAGTACCCAGTAATGGTCGCCGTTCTTGGAGCGGTTGATGACATAAGCAAAGCATTCCTGCCCGCTGCGAATCGTTTGCCAGACTAGTTTGAAGGCGCATTTGGGCATATCCGGGTGGCGGATGATAGAGTGCGGCCGGCCCAGTAGCTCCTCTTCGGTAAAGCCACTGACTTTGCAGAAAATGTTGTTGGCGTAGGTAATAACGCCGCGCGGGTCAGTTTTGCTGACAATCAATTCGTCAGGTTCAAAATGGACTTCGCGGCCAGTCAGTGATCTATCCATGGCAAATGCCTTTCTATGCCATCCTGTATAAGGATGGCCGCAGAATAGCATTAATCAATCCGCGTGACGATATTCTTCAATGCGATTTGATAGCTAACGCATACAATCGTGTGCATCAGAGATGCTGTTTAATTGGCGTTGCTCTGGTGCTGTTCGCGTGTCGCTTTGAAACGGATATTGGGAAAGTCCTGCTGTGCACGATTGAGCGCCCAAGAATTACGGGCCAGAAACACAATCTCGCCGTCATGGTCTTCGCCGCAAGAACCGCGATTGGCATCGACAAAAGCCTCGATCTCCTTACGCGTATCAGCTTCAATCCAGCGGGCGCTGTCATAAGGCGCGGCTTCAAAGCGGACTTCCAGCTGGTATTCTTCACGGATACGCGCGGCCAGTACGTCAAACTGCAGCTGGCCGACGACGCCCACAATCAGCTCGGCGCCGATATAGGGTTTGAACATCTGGCTGGCGCCTTCCTCGGCAAAATGCTCCAGTGCCTTCTGCAAATGCTTGGCGCGCATGGGGTCGAGCGCGCGCACGCGTTGCAGCAGTTCAGGGGCAAAGCTCGGGACGCCGATAAAATTGAGCAGCTCGCCTTCAGTCAGCGTATCGCCAATGCGCAAGGTGCCGTGGTTGGGGATACCGATGATATCACCGGGCCAGGCGTCTTCTGCCAGTTCCCGGTCACGCGCCAAAAACATAACGGCGTTATTGACGGCCATGTCTTTGCCCGCGCGCACATGGCGCAGCTTCTGGCCGCGTTTGAAATGGCCCGAGCATAGGCGGACAAAGGCGATGCGGTCGCGGTGCTTGGGGTCCATATTGGCCTGCACCTTGAACACAAAGCCGGTGGTGGGGGCTTCTGTCGGGCTGATCTTGCGGCTCTTGGCAGGGGCCTCGCGCGGGGGCGGGGCGTAATCGGCCAGACCCTGCAGCAATTCACGCACGCCAAAGTTGTTGATGGCCGAGCCAAAGAAAACTGGTGTCAGGTGGCCTTCAAGATAGCTTTGCAGGTTGAAGGGCGGGCAAACACCGCGCACCATCTCTACCTGTTCGCGCAGATTTTTAGCCTCAGCGCCTAGCAATTCGTCCAGCTTGGGGTCATCAAGGCCGCTGCAGGTAATAGCTTCGGCAATGCGCGCCCCCTGACGGCGATCAAACAGCAGCAGCTGGTCGCGCAGCAGGTCGTAACAGCCCTTGAAATCCTGACCCATGCCGATCGGCCAGCTGGCCGGGGTGACAGACAGGGCCAGTGTCTTTTCAATTTCATCAAGCAGGTCGAGCGGGTCTTTGCTCTCACGGTCATACTTGTTGATGAAAGTGATGATGGGTACGTCGCGCATGCGGCAGACTTCAAACAGCTTAAGGGTCTGCGCTTCAATACCCTTAGCGCCGTCCAGCACCATGACGGCGCTGTCAACTGCGGTCAGGGTGCGATAGGTATCTTCCGAGAAGTCCTGGTGGCCCGGCGTATCAAGCAGGTTGAACACCTTGCCCAGATAATCAAAGTTCATGACCGAGGTCGCGACCGAAATGCCGCGCTCACGCTCAATCGCCATCCAGTCCGACTTAGCGCGGCGGGCATCGCCCTTGGCTTTCACGGCCCCGGCCATCTGAATGGCGCCCCCGAACAGCAGGAGCTTTTCGGTCAATGTGGTTTTGCCGGCGTCCGGGTGCGCGATGATGGCAAAGGTGCGCCGGCGGGCGACTTCAGTCTCTGGCTTGGTCATAACTGCGCGGTTATAGCGGCTCTTGCCGGTAATATCAACGCATCTGCCTGCCCGGTGATTTAATGATTAATGACAGCAAAAAGCCCTAAAACGGGCCTTTGCTGTCGCGGCCGCTGATATAGGGAACGCCAAATACATCGGTCGGATTGGAGTTGGGCTGTTTGGATGTTTTGATGGCGGCCAGAATCTTTTGCGCATTTTCTGGCGTCAGATCTGGTAGCGGCAGCAGATTATCGACCAGACGGAAGCGGGCATGCATCAGGCGCCCTTGGACCATTTTTCTGCCGCGTGGGCTGGTTTGGCCGATATACAGGGCAATGGAGTCGTAGGTTTTGCCGCGCGTCTGGTGGGAGTTGACCAATCCCTTGATGAGGCGCTGCTGCTGCGGGGTGGTGGCAAAGTCGTTAAACAATTCGGCCACCTGATTGGGCCAGTTAGCGCGAATGCGCGGCAGAATATCACTGCGCTCAAACGGCATCATCTCTTTCAAGGTGTCGCGCAGATGATTGTTCTTGTAGATCAGGTGAGCAAACGGGCCTACGCCCCAGCCATTGCCAGCCCAGGCGTAATGGGTGACCATCAACAAGGCATTGCCCAGAAAGCGCTGGACGAACAAGGTCTCTTCCTTGTCGCATGTTTTGCCATCGGCCAGGCGCTTGAGTGTTTTTTGTGCGAATTGGTAGCCGCTGCCCGCAAATAGAATTTTGGCGGAATCTGTCGGCGTGGTTTGCACCACGATCTTCTTGCCCATCTATGCCCCCTGTTGTGCTTCGGTGACTTTTGCCACATTTATTGGCACTTACACTGACAGGGTGATGATAAAAGTCAAGCCGCCAATCCGGCAGGGCGATAAGGAAAATCGGTCGGTTGGGGTGGGTTAGAAACTGCCAAAATCAATATCGAGTTTTACCTGTGCACTCAGACAGTCACCGGGGCCGAGGACGCGGTAGCCGGTTTCATCCTCATCATGGCCGCGAATATCCATCATGCCCGGCACATGGGACAGGGCGGTCATGCGCACAAACGGGTCATCCTTGTGGCATTCAAGGCCGAAATGCTCCAGTGGGTCATCGGCTTTAAATGTTGTGGATATACGGCTATCCGCATAATCCAGCACGCTTTTACCAGTCCAGCCCGCAAACCAGCGCTCGCGGGTTTCAAGCAGGGGCAGCTGGAGACCCTCTTTCAGGTCAAGATCAAACGGGACTTCGCCCATGGTGGTGGGTACGCCTTGCTCATCCACATGCCAGAGCGAGCTGACACCAGCTGAGAGCGAGCTGTTGCGGCTCTTGGGCAGCAGGATAGACGTGCCAAAGCCAATCGGGGCCATACCTTGGCGGCTCTCATTGGCCAATTCATAGGTGATGACCAGATGGTCTTCCTCAAGGTCGAACACAGCGGTGAGGGAGAAATCGAACGGCCAGCCGGGAGCATGCTTGTGCATATAGCGCAAGGTGGCCGAGAATTTGCCATCCTTCTTGCCCAGCCACGGGCGCTGCCAAGCAATGCCGTTGCGGTAGAGCGGCTCATCCGGGAAATTCGGTTCAAGGGTGCGGGGCTTGCCCTCCCACTTGAAGGTATTTTTGCGCACTGGGCCACCAATGGGGGCAATGTGCGTGAGGCTCAGCTGGCGTGGATCGGTCGTGCCAGCGGGCGTGGGGTGCAAAACATTCACAACATTGCCGCGCCGAACGATATCAAGCCGTGTTACCGCGCCGCCCAGATCTGGCACAATCGTGCAGCTGAGGTTGCGGTTCACTAGCTCGATAACGTCGGTCACGGTCTGTCCTGTCAGCGGTGATTAGTGGCCGCTGGTGCCGGTGGCGGGCTTTTGCGCATCGGCCATCACCTTCATCGAGATGATGCGGTCAGGATTGCTGACCATGCCGTTATTGTAGGAATCACCCTTCTTGATGTTGTCGACAAACTGCATGCCGTCAACCACTTCACCCCATACGGTGTACTGACCGTCGAGCGAGGGTGCCGGGGCAAAGCAGATGAAGAACTGGCTGTCAGCGCTGTTGGGGTCAGCCGCACGTGCCATCGACAGGGTGCCGCGCACATGCTTGGCCGAGTTGAATTCAGCGCGCAGCTTCTGGCCGGAGCCACCCATGCCGGTGCCGGTGGGGTCGCCGCCTTGGGCCATGAAGCCGTCAATCACGCGGTGGAAAACAACACCATCATAGAAACCGTCACGGGTCAGCTCCTTGATACGGGCCACATGGTTAGGGGCCAGATCCGGACGTAGGCGGATGGTCACGGTGCCGTCCTTCAGCTGCATGAGGATGGTGTTTTCAGGATCAAGATTTTGCGGGGTGCTGGCCATTGCATTCTCCATAGGGCTCAGGAAGATAAGGGCGAGGGTGGCAATCAGAATTCGGCTAAACAGACGCATATGACAGTTCCTCTTGGTTAGGGTAGCCCCAACCTAGGCCATCACAGGCGGCTTGCCAAGTGCGTGACTTGTCCCGGCGTCAGGCGCAGGCCCAGCCGGGTGCGCCGCCACAACATGTCTGCAGCCGTCTGGGCAAATTCGGCAGTTTGCAGATAATCAGCTTCAGCCTCATAAAGTCCCGGCGCCAATTGCTCGCCCAGATCAGCCATGCTGGCCGCACTGCCTACAATATGGCCGATGCGGGTGCCATACAGGCGGCACCAGCGGCGCAGCAGGTCGCTATTGAGCCACGGCCAGCGCTGCGCGCGCTCAGCAGTAAAGCTGGCCAGATCAGTGCCCAGATCGCCACCGGGCAGGCTGACCAGCCCGGTCCACGGCGCATCCAGCGATGGGAACAGCGGGGCCAGCTCGTTTAAGGCATGTTCGGCCAGACGGCGGTAGGTGGTGATCTTGCCGCCATAGATGCTCAGCAGCGGCGCGGGCTGTTGCTCAAACTTCAGGACATAATCGCGCGTGACGTCTTTGGCGTTGGCCTTACCGTCATCATACAGCGAGCGCACACCGGCAAAGGAATGAATGACCGAGAAGCTGCTCGGCGGGTGGCGGAAGAAGCGGGCAGCTACGCCCAGCAGATAATCCCGTTCCTCGTCGCTGCAGGTGACGCTGGCCGGGTTGCCATCAAACGGAATATCGGTGGTACCGATCAGGGTAAAATCCTGCTCGTACGGAAGGAAGAAGACAACGCGGCCATCCTCATTCTGGCAGATATAGGCCCAGTCGCCCTCATACAGGCGCGGCACCACAAGGTGGCTGCCTTTGACCAGTCGCACAGGCTGTAGGCTCTTGGCGGGCTGGTTATTTAACAGGCCTGCTACCTCACCAACCCAGGGGCCGGCGGCGTTGACCAATACGCGCGCGCGTACTTCGTCCTGCCCGTTCGGGCCGGTTAGCCGGATGTTCCAGAAGCCGTCCTGGGCAGCAGCGGCCGTCAGGCGGGTGCGGGTTTTAATGACAGCGCCGCGCCCGGCGGCATCCATGGCGTTGAGTACGACCAGACGCATATCCTCAACCCAGCAATCGGAATAGGCAAAGCCTTGCGTATAGGTTGGCAGTAGCGGGCGACCCATGGCGCTATGCGGCGAGCTGGTATCCAGTTTGAGGGCGTGTGAGCGGGGCAGCGAGATCGGCCCGCCAATATGATCGTACAGCCACAAGCCGGTCTGGATCATCCAGCGTGGGCGCATGGCCGGAACATGGGGCAGCACGAAGCGTAGTGGCTGAATAATGTGTGGGGCCAGCTGCATCAGCACTTCACGCTCCTGCAGGGCTTCGCGCACGAGGCGGAACTGGTAGGTTTCCAGATAGCGCAGCCCGCCATGGATGAGTTTGCTGGAACGTGAGGAGGTGGCGCTGGCCAGATCATCCTGCTCGGCCAGTAGAACGCGCAGGCCCCGGCCCGCCGCATCGCGCGCAATGCCTGCGCCGTTAATGCCGCCGCCAATAATCACTAGGTCAAAGTCAGTATTTTTGCTCATTTCAGTCAGACAGGGTAAACTGCTTTGTCTGCTTTAGGGAGAGGGCTTGTGAGAAAAGCTGGATTGCGCCGGATCGTGCTTGGGCTGGCCATACTGCCATTAGCCGCGTGGGGCGGGCTGCGCTATGGCGCGCTGCCTTATGCAGTGGGGCGGCTGGCGGCGGCTGTGCAGCAGGCTGGCTATGCAGATATTACGCCGGTCATAACAGGCGGTCTCACCCTACAGGCCCGTTTGCAGCAGGGGGGGCAGACAATATTAGCCCTGCAATTCTCCCCTTTTCAGCTGATTGGCCAATATCTGGGCGGTCACGCGCTGGCGCTGGGCCAGGTTATGGTGACGTGCCCGCAAGCGGCGCAAGTTGCGCCAGCCACGCTGGACGGATCGGCACTGGCCGCATGGCTGGGTCAGCCGCTCGCTCTTCCGGCGCTGCCGGATCTAAAGATTGATGAACTTCGCCTGACCTGTGGGGATGTTGAAGTGGGGGCCGAGTTGCGTCTTGCGGGGCAGCAGCTGCACGCGCAAGGGCAGATCAGGACGCCGCAGGGCGTGTTTGACGTTTCCGCGCTTGATTGGCAATTAGCCACTGACCAGCTGACGGCCAGCGGTAGTCTAAAAACAGCCGCTATGCAGGCGGATGTTACGCTCTCCCGGCAATTTAAAGATGGGCAGCCTGTGTTGCAAGCCAAGCTGGATAGCCGTGATTTGAAATTTCAGAATCAACCCATTGGTTTGGTGGTTACGGTTAATCAGGCGCAGGCAGCTGGTCTTATACTGCCTGTATCTGCTGAGCTTCATAGTCAGGAACGGGTTTTGACGTTGGCTGGGCCGCTTGATCTGGCCAATGCAGCGGCCACTCTTAACCTGAGTGGTGGATTTAAAACCGATACGCTGCAGCTGGCCGGAGTCAGAGGCACAGTTTTGCTGAACTGGCAGAAGGATGTGCAAGCCAGCAGCAATAATCTAGCCGTTCAATTGCTGCAGCCGGGCGGCCTGCCATTTACCGATGTACGCGCGGCGCTGAAATATGCGGGGCACCAGCTTCAGGTTGGGCAGTTGCAAGCCAAGCTGTTTGGTGGTGCTGTTCAAGTCAAGCCGTTGAGGTTTAATGTGCCGTTGCAGCAGGTATCAGCTGATGTAGCGTTCGACCGATTGGAGCTGGAGCAGCTCATTAAGCTTGGTGCGGTGGACGGACTTGACGGGCAGGGGCAGTTAAGTGGTCAGGTGCCGGTGCAATATACTCAAGGCAAATTAACGCTGGGCGCGGCCACGCTCACAGCGCAACAGGCTGGGACTATTCATTATCAGCCGGTTGTATTGCCGTCCTTCATGGCGCCGGGTGGGCAGGGCGCCTTGATTGGTGAGATTTTCAAGGATTTCCGCTATAACGGCCTTGAGCTGAAACTTGGCGGAACGCTGGGTGACAATCTGACGCTTGGCGTGAGACTGGCGGGAAGCAATCCGTCATTCTATAATGGCCATGCGGTGGTCTTTAATCTTAACCTGTCCGGCGCGCTGGAGAGTTTGCTGACCAAAGGCCTGCAATCATTCCAGTTCACGCCGCAGGCATTGGGTGAGCTGGTTCGCGAAGGAGAGCGCAAATGAAGTCACGGTTACACGCCCGGATGATGTCTGGCCTGCTGGCGCTGCTGCTCAGTGTGCCGTTGCTGGCGGCTTGTACGCCCACTGTGCGGCTGGAAGCGCCTGAAAAACCAATCGAGATTAATCTGAACGTGAAGATTGAGCATGAAGTGCGCGTATCCATCGCCAAGGATGTGCGTGACGCCATCGCCAGTGACCCCAGCCTGTTCTGATAAGGAGAAATGCTATGAATCTGTCTGCCCGTTTTCTGATTTTGGTTCTGGCCCTGGTGCCGCTGCTGGGTGTGCCGCAGGATAAAGCTTGGGCGATTGGTTTGGACAGCGCCAAGTCGCAGGGGCTGGTGGGTGAGCGCCCGGATGGCCTGCTCGGTATTGTCGGCGCCAGCACGCCAGAGCTGGATGCCTTGGTCAAGGACGTGAATGGCCGTCGCCTCGACGTGTTCAAGGGCATTGCTGCCAAGAACGGCCAGTCCCTCTCGACCGTGCAGAGTGTGAGCGGGGATGAATTTATTGCCCGTACGCCCGCTGGCCAGTATGTGATGGACGCACAAGGCCATTGGCAAAAGAAGTAAGCCCAGACTCAGTTTGTAGAAAAACGCCCGGGTTATCCGGGCGTTTTTTATTGCGTTGAAATGGTTCTCAAATGCTTATTCGTCTGCCGGTAGGCCCGCCGCTGCTGGTGTGGGGGCGGTTGGGCTCAGGGGCGGCGGGACAATATTATAATCGCACACATCGCCGGTGACATTTACAAAGCCGCGCGGCCCGGCCTCAATCGTGTAGCGATATTCAACCGCATCATCGATGATGGAATGTGTCAGCGGCAGCGTGCCTTCTGACACTGTGACGCGGCCGCCTATCACACGGAACTTCATGCTGACAGGTTTGGCCGGGTCAAACCAGGCTTCCGGCTTGTTATCGGCCGACAAGGCGGTCTTGCCTTCGCCGCTTACAATCACAGCACCGCCGGCAAAAGTCGCCGAGCTGTCCGTCCCCTGATTGAGATTGGTTGAGAGCATAAAGCGTTTGGCTTCACGCGAGCGGCACGAGCGTGGATTGGCCGCAGCTGTCAGTAAGGTGTTCATACGCTCACGCGTCACGCCGCTGGCCAGCTTGTCACGCAGCAGCTTGATCATCCCGGCGATCTCGTCATCGGGGATCTGTTCGCGGTAGCGGGCTTCAAGGTCGGCAATCTTCTGCTGATCGACCAGAGCTGCGGCTTTCAGGTCAACAATCTGGCGGCTGAGGCCGTCACGTTCATTGGTCAGGGCCTGCACCTCGTCCATGCGTTGCCCCATGCGCGCCGCCGTTTGCTGCTCGCCAAAACGGTAAGCATAAACGCCAGCAGCAATAATCGCGCCGACAATCAGTGCCTTGCTGATGAACTGGCGGCGGACTTTCTGGCGGTGGTGGCGTTGAAAACTGTTCAGGCTCATAACTGCACCATAATGGCGTCCGCGCTCTCAATCAAGAGGCGGCACAGACAGGGGTTACTCACTCTTGCTGGAGCTGAAAATATCCGGGTTGAACGAGGGACTCTGGAACTCACCCAGATTCTTGAAGACCAGACGGAAGAATACGCTGTCGCCGGATGACAGGCCCGAGCGGGCCACATGGTCGCGCTGGCCGATCAGGCTGAAGGTCAGGCACTCATCCTGATAGGTGAGGGACGCGCCGGATTCCAGCGCGCCATCGCTGCGCTGCAAGTCGCGGCGATGATAAGCCGCCAGTGACCACAGGTCAGACAGCTTGTATTGCGCGCCCAAGCCCAGTTCTTCGCGCAGGCTTTCAGTCAGTGTGGTGGCGTCAGTCTGGTTGATATAGAGGTAGCTGACCGATCCCTGCAGCCAGTCCGGCCCGATGGTGGCGCGCAGGTCATGCTCACGCGGATCCATATTTTCCTGACTGAGGCGGAACGAATAAGCAATATCGGCCATCTCTGGCAGGCTGGCGGTAATGTTGCCAACAATATCCGAATTCTGCGTATCAAGGCCTGACCCGGTGGTGTAATTCGGATGATCAGCGAAGTCGTAGCTCTGGCCGATGGTGGTGCCGATGCTGGCACCGCTGTTGCCAGTCCAGCCCGCGCGGATGCCATAGGCCAGACGCTGCCCCCCATCCAGACGGTCATAGCCAGCATATCGGTTGCTGCTGAACAGATTGGTCGTGTCGAATTCAAGGCTCAGGCTGTCTTCGTTAGCAATATCATCGTCGTTGCGCGACTGGCGCGGCGCGATGCTGAGCTGGGCAATCGGCTCGATAAACTGCTGGCCGGTGCGGCCCACCTTGACCAGCGGCAGGCTGGCGGTGATCTGCCCTTGAATGAATGGGCGGAAAGCGGTGGGGTCGTCGTTATTGAGGTTGTTGGCGATGAAGCCGTCAGCGCGGGCATTGGCCTCGGTAGTGACCATGATGCCCGCAGGCATTACATCCTTGCGCTGCCAGCCTAACGCCAGTGCAGTGCGGTTGGAATCGGTGCCGCGTGAGCGGGCCACACTGCGGTTTTCAAGACCCAGGAACCAGCGTCCGCCCATCAGGCTGTGCGGCGCGCTTTGTGTTTGCCAACCGGTGACCATCACCTGCGGCTCTGCCGTGGTAATGCCGGTACGCAGATCCTGATAGGATTGCAAACTCAGCTGGCCATAGCTGCGCGGCGTGAAATATTCGAGCGTGCCCTTGCTGGGCAGCACATCGGCTGATGAATAGTTCCACAGGTCGAGGTAAGTATCGTCAGTAGTACGCTTGATGCTGAGCGTGCCGCGCCAGTTGGGTGTAAAGTCATGCTCGGCATCAAGGAAGAAGTGACCGCGCAGCTGGTCGCGCTCCGGCGGTAGGGCCGTGTTGTTATTGGGAATATCGTCAAAATTGGCGCTGGCGTTGATGGTGTAGCTGCCATGATCGGTCTTATGGCGCCACTGCCCGCCAATCAGGGCACCACGCTTGGCTGAATAGGTGGTTTCAATGGTCGCATCCATCGACGGGGCGACATCAAGATAATAATAGGTGCGGGTAACAAAGCCCAGATTGTTGCGGCTGCCAATCACCGGCGCCAGAAAGCCCGAGCGGCGTTTTACATTTGGGTCCGGGTGCGACATGTAGGGCGTGTAGAAAACCGGTACGCCGCCCAGCTCCAGTGTCGCATTACGGTAATAGACGTTCTGCTTTTCGGTATCGTGCACAATACGTTGCGCGCGGACCTGCCAGAGGGGCGGCTTGCGCGGGTCATCCTTGCACAGGTCACAGGCGGTATAGAGCGCGCGGTTAAGGCGTACATAGCGGCCTTCGGTGCGTTCGCCCTCCTGCGCGATGAAGCGGGAATTATCGGTCATCAGCAGCGTAGTCTGACGGATAAAAGCCTGGCGCAGATCGCGGCTCAGCTCGGCATGGGTGGCGGTAACAATCTGCCCGTCGGGCTGCCAGATCCGCACATTTCCATCGGCCGTCACCACATCGCTGGCGCGGTCATAGGTCATGCGGTCGGCTTTCACTACTTGCCCGTTTTGGGTAAAGGTTACATCGCCATCGGCGGTTACCGTACGGGCCTTGTCATCATAAATCAGCTGATTGGCATTGAGCAGGATGGGCTGCTCGGTTTGGCTTGCCGCATGCGCTGGCGCTGCCCCGATCAGGGCAGTGGTCAGCAGCAGGGCGCGAATCAGCGCAGAGTCATAACGTCGGTTAAGCACACGCTGTGTTCGCAGAGCTTGGCAAAACTGTCAATTCTGTTCCGGCTGAATAGGTGGCTAAATGCTCGTTTTTTGAGCTTTGGGCGCGATGCTAGTTCAGCTGCTGACGGGCTAGGCCAAAGCCAATAGCCGTTTCGTAATAGATATAGAGCTGCTGGCGTTCTGGCACATAAACGATTGCCGGGTTGAGCGGTGAGTTGGGTAGTGAGCCGGCCTGTGCATGCGTAATCACTGGGGCCGGGCTGTTCGGGAGCCTTTCGGTATGTGCTTGAAGTGGCACCAACCCCAGCTGTGGGTGCAATTGGTGGGTGGCTATATCCAGCAGAGAGACCGCCGCATAGACTAGATAGGTCTGTGGTGCCTGACTGATGATGGAGCCTTGCGCGGCAGCGTAAGAATCCCATGCCTGCGGCGCTGCTGCCGGGGAGAGAATGGGGTTGGCGGGGTCTTTGGTCCAATTCACGCCATCTGGTGAGGTGGCTCGGCCCATGCGTGGCCGCTGATCGGCTCCTACGCCGGTATAATACATAATGAACTGGTCGCCACTGAGGGTAACGCTGGGTGACTCCACCCAGTCAGAATCCCAGCTGCCAGCAGGCCCTACGGTTAAGACGGGTGTTGTGCGGACGCGGATAAAATGAACACCGTCGCTAGACGTTGCCAAGCCAATGGCGCCGCCGTTGGTTTTGTTAGAGGTGGCGCCAAAGTACCAAAGGTACCACACACCATCCTTGCGCAGCAGGCAGGGGGTATCCAGAAAGTGCCGGTCCCAGCCGGTTTCAGCAGGCTCTAAGATGGTAGCGGGCAGGCCCGCGCGTGACCATTCAATCCCGTCGCGAGAATAGGCCAGGCCAATCCGGCCTTTAGTGTCGGTACCGCCTTGGGCATAGGCCATGACAAAGCGCTGGGGCGCACCGGGTGGCAGGGCCGGATCAATCCACACATCAGGCGAGCCAATCGCCGCATCTTCCAGCGGTGTAATGAGTTTGCTGAAGACCGGAGTAGTTGGGGTCGTGCCGAAAGTCAGTGGCGCAGTGGTTTGCGCGGCTGACGGTAAAGCTGATAGCAACAGGCTTAGGGCAGTTGCGACCAGCCCTGAAAACCAGCGCTGCGGTTTAGCGGCCGCGCGCAAGGAATGCGGGCAGATCGTCGCCAAAGCTGTTAGTATCTGGCAGCGCGTCGATATTGTCATCATAGCGGGCTGGGCGGTCGTCCCGGCGCTCATGGCGGCGCTCGCCCCGGCTGTTGTCACGATAACCGTCACGGTTATTCTCGCGGCGGCCATCACGCCCCCGGCTACGCTCAGCGCTATGGCTGCGCTCAGGGCGGGTAGCTTGCGGTTGGGCGCCTTCGTCGTGGCGCAGTACCGGGCTAGTGGCCTGCTGTTCAGCCGCAAAGCCTTCTACCGTGAAGCGGGGGATCGGCTTTTTGATGAGCTTTTCAATCGCATCGACATATTTGCCGTCATCAGATGTAGCCAACGTAAACGCTTCGCCGGTTTTGCCAGCGCGGCCGGTGCGGCCAATACGGTGCACGTAATCTTCGCTGTGGATGGGCACATCAAAGTTGAACACATGGCTGACGTCCGACACGTCAATGCCGCGGGCAGCTACATCCGAGCAGACCATCAGGGCAATGCGGTCAGCCTTGAAGGCATCGAGCGTGGCAGTGCGGGCGCTTTGCACCATATCGCCATGCAGGGCGCCAACCGAGAATCCATGACGCTCAAGTGAGCGCTGCAGCACGCCAATATCCTTCTTGCGGTTGCAGAAAATGAAGGCGTTCTTGACGTTGCGGGTGCGCAGCAGCTGGCGCAACACTTCGCGCTTCTGGCGTTCAGTCACTTCGACCAGATGCTGTTCCACATTCACATTGGTCGAGGCGGGTGGCGCGACGCTCACGCTCTTGGGGTTAATAAGGAAGGCATCCGCCAGACGCTTGATTTCCGGCGCCAGCGTGGCCGAAAACATCAGGGTCTGACGCATGGGGTTGAGCAGCTTGCAGATTTTTTCGATATCGGGGATGAAGCCCATATCGAGCATGCGGTCAGCTTCGTCAATTACCAGAACGCGAATATCGTTGAGCAGGATGCGGCCACGCTCAAACAGGTCAAGCAGGCGGCCGGGGGTGGCAATCAGCACATCAACGCCGCGGTCGAGCAGCTTGATCTGATCGTCCATATTCTCGCCGCCAATGATCAGGGCATGGCTCAGCTTGTGATATTTGCCATAGAGATCAAAGTTTTCGGCAACCTGGGTAGCCAGTTCGCGGGTCGGCTCCAAAATCAGCGAGCGCGGCATACGGGCGCGGGCGCGGCCACCGGCCAGAATGTCAATCATCGGCAAGGTGAAGGCGGCGGTTTTGCCGGTACCGGTCTGGGCGGTGGCCATCAGGTCGCGGCTCATTAACACAAGCGGGATCGCCTGCGCCTGAATAGGGGTGGGGGTGGTGTAACCCACTTCTGTAACGGCGCGACAGACTTCGTCGCTCAAACCCAGATCTTGAAAGCTCATAGCGGGGGTTAATGCCTGCTTTCGCTGCACAAAGTCAAGGATATAACCGGGGTGAACCCGAAAAAAGCGGTTGCCGTGGCCATTAAGCTGTGTAAGTTGAGGGGCAAATTAACAAGGAATATCTGATGACTGACACCACATCTCCCACTGCGCAACTGCTGGCTGGCAAAAAAGGCCTGATTATCGGCGTTGCCAATGACCGCTCCATCGCCTGGGGTATTGCCCAGGTGGCCGCCGCCGCTGGCGCCGAGCTGGCCTTTACCTATCAGGGCCCGGCGCTGGAAAAGCGCGTGCGTCCGCTGGCGGATAGCCTGGGCGCCAAGCTGGTTCTGCCGTTTGAGGATGCCCGTAGCGACGAGCAGACCGATGCCCTCTTTGCCGAGGTTGAAAAACAGTGGGGTAAGCTGGACTTTGTGGTTCACGCCATTGCCTTCTCCGACAAGAAGGAACTGGACGGTCTGTATCTGAACACCTCGCGCAGCAACTTTGCGCTGTCGATGGATGTCAGCTGCTATTCCTTCACCGCCGTGGCGCAGCGCGCTGTGCCGCTGATGAAGGATGGCGGCAGCCTCATTACGCTCAGCTATTACGGTGCTGAGCGCGTGATGCCGCATTATAACGTCATGGGTGTGGCCAAGGCTGCGCTTGAGGCCAGCGTGCGCTATCTGGCGGCTGATCTCGGCCCGCAGAATATCCGCGTTAACGCCATCTCGGCTGGCCCCATCAAGACGCTGGCTGCCAGCGGTATTGGTGACTTCAACTACATCCTGAAGTGGAATGCCCTCAATGCGCCGCTCGGCCGCAATGTCACCCAGACTGAAGTGGGTAACGCTGCATTGTTCCTGCTCTCTGAGCTGGGCAGTGGCGTGACCGGTGAGGTGATGCATGTGGATGCTGGTTATCACACGGTCGGTATGCTCAACGTCAACAATGCCGCCGGTACTGCTGAGCTGCTGGGCAATATGGCCAAGATCGCCAATCCGCCCGCTGCTTAAGGCTAGGCTTTAATCCAAAGAAGAACCCCATCCGTCTGGATGGGGTTTTTTGTTGCTCTCTGATTTGAGTCGGGTGGTTATTTCACGGCGCAATCGTACCGGTAGAGCGGCCCGTTATTGGGCAGGCGCCGTGTTACAATTCCCGCTTGAATGCCACCGCAGAAATACTGATGTGCTGTGAGTGTGCGTGCAGGAATGGTTACAGATTCTTCTTTAAAGGGCTGAACGGCCATTAGTGCGGCCCGCTCTTTCCGATCACCGGCCTTAACGCCTTCAATGACCTGATAGGTGAGGGCTGCTACAGCAGTTGCTGCAATAAAAGTACGTGTTGTTGAAAAATTCCCATCCAGAATGTGGACAGGCGTATAGGGGCTCGTGCGCGTATGCTTGAGTTTTGTAATTGCAAGCAGGGCCATTGCAGCAGTTGGCGCAGCTACAGCAGACATGCCAGCTATTGCGGCGAGTGTAGCCGTAGCTAAAAGCACGGGCTTTGAAAGAGAGATAGCGCTGTTCAACGCTTCGCGCTTGGCGGGCGTATTAAATATCCGCGTCAGAAGATCAGGATTTTCCGGCGGGTGAACGCCCGTGTCGGTGTATTCGATCATCATATCCTCGCTTTCGGTGCGCAGGGTAACAAATGCTGTGTTCAATTTTCAGACATAAACAGGGTTAATATGGTTAGAGCTAGAAAAAACCAGGTTTTCCCTTGTTCTTTCATGGGGTAAGTTGTTTCTGCCTATTTCTGAAGGTTGCGGAGAGTCATGTCATGGCCAGTAATTCATTCGGGCAATTGTTAAAGTTCACCACGTGGGGTGAGAGCCATGGGCCCGCCATCGGCGTGGTGATTGATGGCTTGCCGGCTGGCGTTGCACTCTCACCCGAGTTGATTCAGCCCTATATGGACAAGCGCAAGCCCGGCACCAGCAAGTTTGTCACCCAGCGGCAGGAAAGCGACCGGGTTGAGATTCTCTCTGGCGTGTTTGAGGGGCAGACCACTGGCCATCCCGTCAGTCTGCTCATTAAAAATGAAGATGCGCGCAGTAAGGATTATGACGACATCAAGGATCAATGGCGGCCGGGCCATGCTGATTATACCTATGATGTGAAGTATGGCGTGCGCGATCATCGCGGCTCAGGCCGGGCCAGCGCGCGCGAAACGGCCTGCCGGGTAGCGGCTGGTGCCGTTGCGCGCCGCCTCATCCCGCATATCAATATCCGTGGTGCGGTGGTGCAGCTGGGCCCGCACAAGATTGACCGCAGCGCGTGGGATTGGGCCGAGGTGGAGAATAACCCGTTCTGGTGCCCGGATAAGCAAGCGGCCACACAGTGGGAAAGCTATCTTGATGGTGTGCGTAAAGAGGGCAGTTCCTGCGGCGCCATTATTGAAATTGTGGCGTCAGGCGTGCCCGCCGGTTTAGGTGAGCCGATTTACGGCAAGCTGGAGGCCGAACTGGCCAGCGCCATCATGAGCATCAACGCCGTGAAGGCAGTGGAATTTGGCGCAGGCTTTGCGCTCGCAGGTATCCCGGGCCACGAGGCGGCCGATGCCATGCGTAGCGGGGCAGATGGCCAGCCGATGTTCATGAGCAATCATGCAGGCGGCATTTTGGGGGGCATCTCAACCGGGCAGGACGTAGTACTGCGCTTTGCGGTAAAACCCACCAGTTCCATCCTTACGCCGCGTCCCTCGCTTGATAAAAACGGGCAGGAAGTGGATGTGATGACCAAAGGTCGACATGACCCGTGCGTGGGCATCAGAGCTGTGCCAGTAGGTGAGGCCATGGTGGCCTTTGTGCTAGCCGATCAGCTCCTGCGGGCGCGGGCCTTGGGGCAGAAGCTTTAATTCTCGCGCACCTTAATGCCCATCAGGCCGGCAAACATGCCAGCACCGCGTGACAGGGCCAGCAGACTGCGCGCCAGTTCATGAAAACCGGCCAGCGCCAGAGGCAGGGTGATAATACCTTGCAGTAATTTCTGCGTGCCTCGGTTCAGGCGGCGCAGCCAGCCCATGATGCCATCAAGCTTCAGGTCGCTCAGGGCCAAAGTGTTGCCGGCGCGATAATGACGGCGCATGAGCCAGCGCAGACTGCAGCGGCTGATTGGAATATGTTCCTGGACTAATGCATCGACATTCCAGACCATGCGCAGCTTTTTGTCAGCTGCCGCGCGGAAGAAAACGGTGTCGCTGCCGCCCAGATCACGCAGGGTTTCGTCATAAGTCAGCCCGCTGTCGCGCAGGGCGCGGGCGCTGATCAGGCAATTGTTGGATGCGCCTTCAGCCAGTGTGGCGTAATCAACAAAGCGGCGGCGGCTGAAAAACCCACCCTTGCGGATCCATTCCGGTGCGCCATCTGGCAGCAGGGCGCCGGTCGCGCCCATGATAATATCTGCCTCAGTTTCCTGATACATGGTGAGGAGCTGGTCCAGCCAGGTCGGCGCGGGGGAGCCGTTATCATTAATCCAGGCCAGTACATCCGTGCCATCGGGCAGGCTGGTCAGGACACGGTTTCGGGCGTTGGGAATGCCTTTAACCGGCTCGCTGACATAAATCACATTCTGGCCAGCCAGGCGGGCCTTGTCACACACCGGGCGGGCGCTGCCAGCGGCATCGTTATCTACCACCAGAATGCTGACTTTAGGCGCAGGGTCGAGCGTAAAGGTTTGCGCCGCCAACTCGCCCAGCAGGCGATCAAGCATCTCGGGGCGTTGGTAGGTAATAATGCCAACGGTAACATTGAGCATGGCGGCAACTCCTTCTGCGCTGCACTTTAGCCGCTCAGCCCGTGCGTGTCAGCAGAAACCATGCAGCCTGAAAATTGCTGATAAAATAGCGCCAGAACAGGCGGCGCGGCTCGCGGCACAGGCGGTACAGCCATTCCAGCCCCATCTGTTGCATCAGTTGGGGCGCGCGCGGGTCTATCCCGATCAGGAATTTGAACAGGCCGCCGCACGGTTTAAGCCAGCTCACGCCGCGCAGGGCTTGCTGGTTGCGCACACAAAATTCTTCCTGCTGGGGTTTGCCCATACTGATCCACAAGATATCGGTCTGGCAGGCCAGAATGTCGGCAATGATGGCGGGCTCCTGCGCCTGGGAGAAGCGGTCGTGATGGCGTCCGCAGATAATCAGCTGTGGGTAGAGCTGGCGCACCGCCTCGACAACCTGCTGGTTATGTTCCTCCGGCCCGCCCAGAAAATAAAAGCGCAGGCCAGCCGCGCTAGCGGCCAGCGCGGAGTCATGAAAAAAATCGGTCGTGGCAATGCGTTCCGGCAGCGGGGTGCGGGTCAGCCAGCGTGAGGCCAGCACCACTGATTGCCCATCAGCATGAATATAATCAGCCCGCTGCATCAGAGCGCCGTAAGCAGGGTTGCGGTTGGCGAGCGCCAGCCCTTGCCCGTTGCTGGAAAAAACCAGTTTAGGTAGCTGATCGCGTGACTGATTGGCCCTGGCATCAGCCACCATTTGCGCGGCCAGTTGCTGGCGCGTGGCGCACAGGGTGGCAAGGCCGCCAAGGCGTACCCGTTTAAACTCAGACCCAGCCATCAAGACCTGCCAGTGCGCATTGAGCCAGTGCGCGTGGGCTATGCCGCCAATCCTGTTTCAGGGCGGCCTTTAAATGAGCGAATGCAGGCCGATATTGCTGCCGCCGTAAAGCGTGCGCTGCGAGAAGGGTTTGGGCTTGGGCCAGTTTGCGCTGGCGTAACCGGGCAAGCTGGTGCGGTGTGAGCCGCGCGCGGATGAGGGGATGCGCAAAGACAAAATCAATCGCTGGCATCACATGCTCCAGCGCGGTATGGCGGGTTTGGGTAATGCCGGTCGGTAATTCACGATATTCCAGCGCAATCAGGCCTGAAACATAATGCACGGGTGCCAGCGCTGCCAGCAGGCACCATAAGGCCCAGTCGCTGCTGGTGCGTAGCTCAACCGGCCAGCCGCCCGATTGCAGTACTAGGTCGCGCCGGGCTAAGGCCAGTCCGCCATTCACCAGCCGGTTCTGCTGCAGGAATGCGGGCAATACATGTCCGTTCGGGCGTGGCCAGCGATGCAGAAAGCGGCGGGTGCCGTAACGCGTACCTTGTGCATTGATCCGGCTATACCCAGCATAGACTAGCCCAGCTTGGGGATTTTTTTGCGCAGCTTGCAGCAAGGCGGCTAAGGCGTCTGGCGTTAAACGGTCATCCGCATCCAGATAATTGAGCCAGTCATAGCGCGCGGCTTGCGTACCTAGCTGGCGCGCGGCAGCAGCGCCCTGATTGACCGGGGTTTGCAGCACGCGGATGCGTGAATCTGTATAGGCGCGGGCACGGGTGAGGGTGTCATCAGCCGAATGGTCATCGATGATGATGAGCTCCCACTCAGTCAGGTTCTGCGCCAGTACCGATTGCACGGCGCTGTCGAGCGTGGCGGCGGCGTTATAAGCCGGCATGATGATGGAAATGCCCATTTTCTGTGACGTGCCTCTGTTCCGGTCTAGCGGTGGGCTGGCAGGGTTGTCAAGCTGTGCTACAAGCAGATATGCTGATCCGGCACAGTCTTTTCTATCTGCTCAGCCGCCTTGTAAGTGTGGGCGCGACCTTTATCAGCCTTTGGCTGTTCAGTCGGCTGGTGGCGCCGGATGACTTTGGTTTTTACGTTACCGTCATGGGCTTGGCCACATTGGCCAATATCGGCTTGTTTCAGTGGTTGCGCATTACGGTGCTGCGGCTGGCGGCCGACCATGCGTCGCCGCGTGAGGTGCAACAAACCGGCTGGGCTCTGCTGCTGCTGATCATGCTACTCACTGCTCCGTTGCTGCTGCTTGAGCTAGTTCTGGCGTCAACCAGCTGGCGTGGAGTTGTCGCCGGGGCGCTGGGGGTGAGCTGGGCTATGGCTGGGGCTGAATATGCGCTTGAGCTATTGCGTGGGGCGCTGCGGCCGCGTGCTTATCTGCTGTTCAGTATGTTGCGGGATGTGTTGTTGTTAGCATTAGCGCTCTTGCTGTTTGGCTATCTGCCGCCTGCTTATGCCTTGGTCTTGGCCCAGATGGGGGCCAGCCTCATTCCGCTTGTATTATGGCTGCCGCAGCTGGGCTGGCCGCGTCCGTGCCTGAACCGGCAGCTGATAACTCAGATGCTACATTACGGCTTGCCGTTGCTGGGTTTGTATTTGCTCGGCTCATTGCTGGCTAATACGGACCGCCTGCTATTGCCCTGGCTGACCGGGGCGGCGGATACAGGCCTATATGGCGCAGCCTCGGGAATTGCGCGGCAGAGTTTGTTTGCCATATTACAAGCGGTGAATCTGGCTGCATTTCCGTTGGCGCTGATGGCGCACCGCGCGGGAGATCAGGCTCAGCTCAAACAACAGCTTTTGCGTAATATTACCTTGCTGCTCTTGCTGGGCGTGCCAGCTGCGGCAGGCCTTATGGTGTTGGCGCCGGCGATTAGTCAGACGGTATTGGGCCATGCCTATGCGGGCGCTGCTGCGCATTTGCTACCTCTGTTGGCGCTCGGCACCTTGCTGATGAGTGTGCGGGTTTTCTATACAGATCATGCCTTTCAGCTGGCGCGCGATACGCGCACGCCTATGCGCGTGCTGGCTGGGGCGTGTCTGCTCACATTACCGCTGAGTGCTGTTCTGATCCATAAAGCCGGTCTTGCAGGTGCGCTCTATGCCACCTTGCTGGGCTTTGCGCTGTCGTTAGGGCTCAGCATTTATATGGGGCGTACCCGGCTGCAACTGCCATGGCCACGCCGTGATGCGCTGGCTATTCTGTTCGCGACGCTGGTAATGGCCATATTGCTCTGGCCACTGCGCGCGGCAGTGGGGTGGGGGCCGCTTATTATGACGATCGCATTTGGTAGTGTAATTTACGCCAGCTTCATTCTGGCTTTTAATGTGATGAACCTGCGGGCAGAGTTACGGGGCTATCTCAGATGAACCCTGCCATTTGCCCGCACACTTCAGCGAGTGTCTCCATCCGCCCGGCCGGATGGATAGAGCAGGGACTAGCGGTTTTTTGCCTCTTCATGGCGGCCTGTACCCCGTTTAATTTTCTGCGCTATCTGCGTGGCCTGCCGATTGATGCAGGCGCGGAAGACAGCGCGCAGATGGTGGTGCTGGGCCTGATCTATGCTGTAGCGCTGTTGCCGGTCTTATGGTCACTGGGCCGGGTAGCATGGATGTGGGGGCGCAATGTACCCTTGCTGGCGCTGGCTTTGTTGGCGCTCCTCTCGCCTTTATGGGCGGTCGATCCGGCGCAAAGCTTAATGCGGGTCTCGGTTTATTTGGGCTCCACGGTGGCCGCGAGTTATTTTGCCCTGCGTTATCCGCCTGCGCAATTCGCCCGCCTAATTGCGGCTGCCTTAACACTTACAGCCTTGGTGAGTGTGCTGGTGGTGGTGGCCATGCCGGACTTTGGCATTATGACCGGCACGCATGAGGGGCGCTGGCGTGGTATCTTCCGCCATAAGAATGTGCTGGGCCGCTTTATGGCCTTTGGCTTATTTATCAATATTCTCATGGCGCTGCATAGTCAGGCGCTAGCGCGCAGGCTCTATGCGCTGTCGGCGTTGCTGTGCGCGTTTTTGCTGGTGATGGCGCAATCAGCAACGGCATGGGCGGTGACGCTGATCTTGCTGGTGCTGTGGCCCTTTGTTGGTTGGATCAGTCAGGCCAGCGCCGGGCGGGGTGTGCGTGTCTATCTCGGTCTGTTGTTCGGGATATGCGCTGCGGTGATGGCGGTGCTGAGTCTGCAGTTTGTCTTTGATGTCTATGTCAATGCCGCCGGGCGTGATTTGACGCTAACAGACCGTGTGCAGATTTGGCAGGGCGCATGGGCCGCCATTTGTGACCGGCCGTGGCTGGGCTATGGCTATGGCGTTTTTTGGGATCGTGACAGCGGGCTGGCCTATAGTTATGTCCGGCAGTTTTTGCTGTGGGATGCGCCACATGCGCATAATGGTCTGCTCGAACTGGCGCTCAATATGGGGCTGATCGGTGTGGTTTTGTTTTTGCTTAGTTTTGTTACCGTCAGCTGGCGTTGTGCCTGTTTGCTGCGGCAGAGTGCCGAGCCGCCTGCGCATCTGGCGCTGTTGGTGCTGGGCTTTACCTTGTGTTTGAATTTGACAGAAGTGACGCTGATTGTGCGCACCGCTAACCTGCTCTGGCTTTGCTATGTGTATGTGGCGCTGCGCAGTTCACTCAGCCGTTATTATACGCAGCTGCAGGCGCGCTGATTACAGGCCGCCGCGCCCGGTTAAAATGGTGCCAATCGTGCGCAGCATGATGCAAAGATCCAGCCAGATATTCCAGTGGGTCATATAGGCCAGATCATAGCTGACCTTATCCTGATTGGTGCCAGTCCCGCGCATGTGAACCTGCCACCAGCCGGTCAGGCCCGGCAACACTTGATCGCGTAGTTTGAGCTCGGCCGGGCTGTAGGCCTTAAGGTCATATTCAACAAATACGCGGGGGCCAACCAGCGAAAGATCGCCGCGCAGCACGTTCCAGAGCTGCGGTAATTCATCGATCGAATATTTGCGCATGACATGGCCAATACCCGGCAGAATGCGTGGGTCGTTAGGTAGCTTGTAGCTGGCATACCATTGGCTGGCGGCAACCGGGTCGCGGCTCAGCAATGCATCAAGCTGGGCCTGATTGTTGCGGTACATGCTGCGCATTTTCCAGATGATAATAGGCTTGCCGTGCAGGCCGCGCCGTTGCTGGCGGTAGAAGACGGGGCCGGGGTCGCGCCGGTATACAATCAGGCCGCATATCATCATGATCGGCAGGCTCATGAGCAGGGCCGGCGCTGCAATCAGCACATCCATCGAGCGTTTGAGTTGGCGCCAAGGGGCCATTTGCGGGTTGTGGCGGCCTGCATCAGGGATGGGAAGGCGCAGACGGGGGCTGTTGGTGCGCAGGCGGGTGAGCAGGCCCGCATCATCCAGCCGGTACAGTGCCGCTTGTGCATCCGGCCACAAACCGGCGGCAACACCCGGCGGCAGAATGACGGGGGTGCCGGGCAGTGGGCGCGGCGCCGGGATCAGGCCTAATTGCCAATGCCGCGCGAGTGTCTGGTAGGTGGCTGCTTGCGGGCGCGGGGCGTGCATGCAATAGGCGCTCGTGCCCCAAAAGCCCAATTTGTGCAGCGACCAGATGGCAATGGCTTGCACCAGCGGAGCCAGCATCATGAAAATAAGGGCGCTTACACCGCACGCCAGCGCGGCGTGTGTGTTAAAGGCGGTGAGTGCCAGTACAAGCCCGGCACTATAAGCGCTGCCGGCTATCCAGCGGCGGCGCAGGCGCTCATGTTCCATCAGGCCATAGCCGGGATAAAGCTCCAGCAGGGCGTGGGCCAGCAGTAAAGGAGCCAGCGCCGCCGGAAGCGCCGGGCCTAAGCGTGGCTCTACCAAGAGCGTGGTCGCCCAAAGCTGTAGCGCATCAACCGTAAACAGGGTGAAGGCTGTGGTGAGGTGAGCGGGCCGCAGAGCCGGATGGTGCGGCGTTGCAGGTGCTGGAGCTGAAGCGTGCTGGGGCACACCGTCATCCGTTTGCGGCAGACGTGTGGGAGACTGAGCTACCGATTGCAGCTGGTTATCGTCCAGATCAAAGCTCAGGCCAGCCCCCAAAATTGCCGCAATATCTCCCGCCCGGTGCGGCAGACTTGCTGAATATTCGGCTGATTCTTGTCTTTTTGTGTGTTTTTTATTATGCAATGTCAGATTTGGGGGCGAGATTTAAGGGCCAGATTTACCGGGGGGATGTTGATGCGCGCAGTTCAAGCAGGTAAGTGCCCAATTTGCGGGCAGCAGGCACTGAGTGCCGGGGCGCTGCCCTTTTGCTCGGATAAATGCCGTCAGTTAGACCTGCACCGCTGGCTATCGGGCCAATATCGGGTGCAAACGCAGGAAACACCGGATTTGGCTGACACAGAGGGGCGCGTAGACGAGGGCTAAGCCTCCGGCCTCAAATTCTGCCCATAAAAAAGGCCGATATCAGCTGTTGCGTTCTGCCGCTGATGTCCGTATAAGAGCGGCTCAGCGCATTGCCGCCGTGTGGCTGGGTAGCTCAGTTGGTAGAGCAGCGGACTGAAAATCCGCGTGTCGCCAGTTCAATTCTGGCCCCAGCCACCATTTTTTCTCGATACAATTCAAATATGTTGTTTGAGTGCCGTTGGTACTGACGGCTGCCTTTAAGGGGCGCAAAAGATGCGCACATGGTTGTAGTCAAGGCAGTTCAGGTTATCGATAGAGGTAACATTGCCCATGCTGCCGTTCATATAGGCCCAGTAGGTGTTGGCGCCAGAAACCGCGCCTGTTGTGGCATTGTACGTAATATAGCCGGTATTCGCCATGCCAATCACTGGGGCTGTCTGATTGGCGCTGTCTTTGGCTAGCGGCCCGGCCAGCCCTTTGATGATCTTGTAGCAGGCGCTTTTGCTGATCGGAAAAAGATCAAAGCGAACGCTACTCGGGTAGGTGGCCCTGGACGCCTGGTGGCGCGACACGGCGATCTCGGCCAGTGGAGCTTTCATGACTGTCGTTGTTCCCAATAATGTATTCCATACATGGGCGCCGGTTCCTGTAGGCCAGCTGGAAGGGAGCAGATTAGCCTTATACGCAATGTCGGTGAGCGTATCCTGCCCGGTGCCAGCGGTAGCGCTCCAGCTGGGGAATATTTGGCTGGCGCGTGCGCATCCTACGGAGATGTCAGCTGCAAAGGCGTTGATGCGGTTGCGTTCGTTAAGTGCGTCAGCTGCAATCCAGATCGCGCCTATAGTCAGCCCGATCACGGCCAGGACAATGCTCATTTCAATCAGGCCAAAAGCCTTTTGATATCTTGCCTTCTGGTATTTTGATTGCGTTGAGCGTAAGCGGGGCATTAGCAGTCCATTGATTTATATCAAAAGACCTACCTTTGTACGCTTGTTAAAGCAATCCCTAAACACATGAGCCCCAAAACACAACCGCCGCACTCTTGCGAATGCGGCGGCTGGTTGAAACAAGCTAAGCCAGAGCTTAGATCGCTTCCTTCAGCTCCTTGGCGGCGCGGAAGGCGATCTTCTTGCTGGCCTTGATCTTGATGGGCTCGCCAGTGGCGGGGTTGCGGCCCATACGAGCCGGGCGCTTGCGCACAACGAAAATGCCCAGACCGGGGATGCGGATCTTGTCACCCTTCTTGATGTGCTTGGTGATGGCGGTGATGAAGGCGTCGAGGAATGCGTTGGCATCCTTCTTCGACATGCCCTGCTTCTCAGCCAGGGTAGCAGCAATCTGCTTCAGGGTTACGGTCGGGACCTTGACGGTTTCAGCCATAGTTTATGTCCTGTGGTTTAAGTTGACAGTGTACGCACGGTTGCGCGTAGGTTCTTGCTTGCGCCGATTCCAAAGCACACACAATAATTTTATAGGGGAAGATGCGTTTTTTCTGCTCTTGACGGGCTTTTTCTGCTGGTGCAGCAAAAAAATGCCTGATTCTATTGAATAAGTAACGCTGCCCCCTGTGCGCTGCACCACAACCCCCTATGTCATGGTTGTAATCGGTGCTGTAATTGTGCCAGAAAATGCTGGTTTTTAGACTGACCGCCAAATGACAAATGTATTGATATATGACGCGCAGACCGGCTCCAAGCTGGACAGTATTACGCGTCTGTTCAACCAGCGGGCCTTTGTTGGCTTGCCGCTGACCTTTCGTCGTGTGAGCGCGGCCGACCTACTGGACCATCTGGATGAGCAGACGGATTTGCTGGTACTGCCCGGTGCGCGCGCGGGCACACCCTACCGCACGCAGCTTGTGGACGAGAAGGTGGAGCGCATCAAACATCTGACCCAAAACGGTATGCAGGTACTGGGTATTTGTGCGGGTGCGTATGTTCTTTCGCGCGTGTTTGAATATACCGACCATTTCCCCGAACAGGGCGGCTCACCTCAAACCAAACATATAAGAGATGAGCCACTCGGTCTGGTCAGCGCCAAGGCCATTGGCCCTGATCCTGTGTTACAGCCCATCCGCCAGCCGGATGTAACGGACCCGTGGTCGCTCTATGCGGCTGCACATGTCGGCTTTGATTCATCTTTTCTCTCGCCGGGCAGCGCTGCGCATCTGACCTTGTCGCTCGGGCCGTCCTTTTACGATCTTGATCCGGCGCAGTGCCGTCCGCTGGCCACATTTAACCAGACCGGTGCGGCGGCCATCATCCAGTTTGATTATGGGCAGGGCGGCGGCATTCTCTCTGGCCCGGCGCTGGAGGTGGGCGGACTGGATCTGCTGCAGTTTGTGCATCCGCGCCATCATGGCAATCCGGCGCGCATGGATGTGTTAAGCAAGATTGAGAACAGTTTTCCAGTATGGGCTGATATGTGGGGTGAAATGCTCACCCGCCTGCTGCCACGGCAGTCTGCCCATCATGAGCATATCCGCCGGAACATGTATCGCCGTCCGCGATTGGGGAAATAGTCCCTCTTTTCAATAACTTTGTATCTGGCGGTTGAAATGGCTGCGCCTGCTCTTTATAAAGCAGGCATGACTTACACTGTAGCTGCCCTTTACCGCTTTACCCCCGTCGCTGACCCCGCCGCCGAGGTTGCCCGTCTCAAGCCGCTGTTTGCCAGCTGGGATATTTGCGGCACCCTGCTGGTGGCGCCAGAAGGCATTAATGGTACGCTGGCCGGGCCGGCTGAAGGGGTGGAGCAACTGGTTGCCCTGCTGGAGCGTGACTTTGGCTTGCCGCGTGATGAGGTCAAGCTGCACACCACGGCTGAGCGCCCGTTCCAGCGTCTGAAAGTCCGCCTGAAGAAGGAAATTGTGACTCTGCGTCAGCCGCAGGCTGACCCCACCAAGCAGGTTGGGCAATATGTGAATGGCCAGCAATGGAATGCCCTGATGGACGATCCGGATGTGATCGTGCTGGATACGCGCAACCTGTACGAAGTTGAATACGGCACGTTTGAAAATGCCGTGGTGCCGCCGATCAACAAATTTACCGAATTTGTTGATTATGTGCGAAACGAAATGGCCGATGCCAAGAATAAGAAGATCGCCATGTTCTGCACCGGAGGTATTCGCTGCGAGAAGGCCTCCTCGTTCATGCTGGCTGAGGGCTTTCCTGAAGTTTACCACCTCAAGGGTGGCATCCTGAAATATCTGGCGGATATGCCCGCCGCGCAGAGCCGCTGGCAGGGCACCTGCTTTGTGTTCGATGAACGTGTGGCGCTCGGTAAAGACGACGTCGCATGAATAATGAGCCGCTCAGCAGCGCGTCCAATCCGCTGATCAAGGATGTACGCGCGCTTGAAGATAAAAAGGCGCGTGATGAGCGCGGCCAGTTTTTTCTGGCGGGTCTGCGCGATATTACGGGGGCTTTGCAGGCGGGCTGGGTGGCAGACCTGCTGCTGGCCACACCTGACCTGCATTTGTCGCCGGCCGAGCGGCAGATTCTCGATCGTAGTGCCGCCCGCCGTCAACTGATTACGCCGCAACTGGCCAGCCGTATCTCCGGCCGGGATAACCCGCAGGCATTACTGGCAGTGCTGCGTCAGCGTTGGGCAGTGCCGTCTGATCTTGCACAAGGTTTGTGGGTGGTGCTGGAAGATATCCGCGATCCTGGCAATCTGGGCACCATCATGCGCACAGCGGTGGCTGCTGGGGCGGCTGGTGTGGCGCTGGTGGGGGGGTGCTGTGATCCGTTTGCGCCAGAGACCATCCGGGCCAGTGTGGGCACTTTCGTTCATTGCCCGGTGCTGCGTCTGAGCCAGGCTGATTTTCTGGCGTGGTCTGCTACTTATCAAGGGCAGATCGTGGCGACCCATCTCATCGCCAGTCAGGATTATCGACAAGCCAGTTATAGCAGTCCGGCCTTGCTGCTGATGGGCAACGAATCGGCAGGTTTGAGTGATGCTTTGGCGGATCGCGCCACCATGCGGGTGCGTATCCCTATGACGGAATTGGCAGAATCCCTCAACGTTGCCACGGCAACCGCACTGATGCTGTACGAAATGCAGCGGCGTGTTCTTTAAGTTTTTGCCACAAAAAACTGATTGAATCGGGTAGGCAGGCTGGGCGAATTCCCTTATGGTGCGCTGCAGGGCAGCGTGACTGCCAGTAATGACCAGTTATCAGGAAGAGTAGATGTCTGCCCAAGCCGAATTTAATGCGTTTGATTCTATGGCACCCAAGATCGACACCAAGCAACTCATGGAATATTGCCGCCCGTTCCGTAAGGCGCAGCTGGGTTCAGCCCTGTTCCAGTTATCTACGACTTTGGCGGGTTATGCTATTCTGCTAGCCGCAACTTTCTATACCTTTGCGCAGTCGCACTACTGGCTGACGCTGCCGCTGATGGTGGTGGCTGCCGGTTTTCTGGTGCGCATCTTCATCATTCAGCATGATTGCGGCCACGGCTCGTTCTTTACGTCCCGCCAGGCCAATAACTGGACCGGGCGCGTGCTGAGCCTTCTGACATTCACGCCGTATGACATGTGGCGCAAGGCACATGCCCTGCATCATGCCGCCTCGGGCAATCTGGATCGCCGCTGCATTGGCAGTATCGATACGCTGACCGTGGATGAGTATAAGGCGCTCAGCCCGTTCAAGCAGTTCATCTATCGGGCGTTTCGTCATCCGGCCGTGTTGCTGCTGATTGGCAGCCCGCTTCATGCTATTGTGCTGCAACGTTTTGCGCCGTCGGCAACAGTTCCGTATATGGACGATTATCATTCACTGCCGCGTCGCCAGCTGTGGCCCAGTGTGATCTATACCAACATTGCGCTGCTCGCTGTCTATGGACCGTTTATTTATGCGTTTGGCTGGCAGATGTTTGTATTTGGCTATCTGCCCATCGTGGTGATGACCGCATGGATGGGTGGCTGGCTGTTTTACATTCAGCATCAGTTTGAGCAGACCTATTGGGCGCGTCAGGGTGAGTGGGATGTGCTGGAAGCTGCCCTATACGGTAGCAGCTATTACGTGCTGCCCAAGGTGCTGCAGTGGTTCAGTGGCAATATCGGGCTGCATCATTTGCACCACTTCTGTTCGAACATCCCTAATTATCGCCTACAGGCGTGTGTGGATGGCAGCCCGGAATTGACTACACTCAACCGCATGACCCTGCGCGATAGTCTGCGTTGCCTGCACTGGCGTTTGTGGGACGATGCACACAAGCGCATGGTTAGCTTTGCCGAGGTTAAGACTGCCTAGCCACACTGCCAAATAAAAGTTGGGTCTTCCCATCTTTTTCCTGTTGTCAGAGGTATAGGCCTTTATAGTACCCGCTACAGCCAGCGAGCTGTGGCGGGTATTTATTTATCTGCTGAGACAACAATGAGGAGGAATGATGGTTCGTTTATTTGCTACGACCGCTCTGGTCGGCACTCTGGCTCTGGCGGCTGTACCAGCCCGCGCCGAGATGGAAGTCACCATTGGTGGCTATGTTGGTTTTCAGGCTGCGATGTTCGATACGGACACTGCTAACAGCACAAAGCATGAGTTCCAGAGCGAGAGCGAAGTGCACGTCAAGGCTGACGCCAAGACAGATCAGGGCTTAGCTTACGGTGCCTATCTTGAGCTGATGACCTCGACCTCCGACAGCACCAATGCTGACGAAGCGAATATCTATATCTCCAGCAGCTTTGGTAAGGTTGAGCTGGGTGACCAGGATGGTGCCGCCAGTGTGCTGACCGTTTACGCGCCGTATGTCGGCATCGGTCAGGCCATGGGCAGCTTTGCTGACTTTGTGCCGTCGGCTGACCGCGCATTCACCCCGTCTGAAGGCCCGGGCGATCCCAACTTCAAGGCGATCGACACAGCGGATGCCACCAAGGTGACCTACTACACCCCGCGTTTCAGCGGTTTTCAGCTGGGTGTGAGCTATGCGCCGGAGCGTGATAGTCAGGCTGATGGCGAGCAGGTTCAGTTCTCTGATGCAACCGGTAATCACGACAATGCGTTCGAGTTCGGTCTGAACTACGACAACAAGTTTGGTGATGTTGGGGTGAAGGCTGGTGCCGGCTACGTAATGGCCGATGCCAAGACGGGCGCAACCGTTGAAGACATCCGCTCTTTCTCGTTGGGCGCTCAGGTCAGCTATGCTGGCTTTGCTTTTGGTGGTGGTTACACCAACAATGGCGATTCCGGTCTGACCCTCGGCACAGCTAACGACGATGTCAGCTACTGGGATGTAGGTCTGACCTATACCTCGGGTGCGTGGGGCGTTGGCGCCAGCATCGTGCAGGCTGACTTTGATACCAACGGCACGCCGTTTGGCGTTGCTGGCATTAGCGGTGCAGGTGGTGATTTCACCGCTGCTGGTTTCGGTGGTACCTACAAGATTGCCCCCGGTCTGACCGCAGGTGCTGACCTGATGTTCTATGAGCGTAATCGCACCGGTAACGACAAGAACGGCTACGTTGCCATCACTGAAGTACGCGCTGCGTTCTAATCAGGGTGACATGTACAGAAAAGCCGGGGATTATTCCCCGGCTTTTTTATTTGGTATCAAATGCTTGAATGATATAAGCTGATCTCGCTTGAGGTAAATCAAACATGAATGCGTAAAGTGAGTTGGCTTTAATGAAAAAGTATCGCACCCACCGAGGCTTTAACTTGATTGAGGCCGCGATTGTTTTAGCGGTTGTCGGTTTGGTTGTCGCGGGCATTTGGGTGAGCGCTGACATGGTGAGCCGTCAGCAGAAGATGAACCGAATGGTTGCCGCAACAGAACAGGCTGTAGCGCTGCTGCGCAATACGGTGCCGGCCAATGCGGCGCCGACGACAGCGGGGGCATATGCCACCATGTTTTCTGTGTGCTACAAGACACAGGCTTTTGGCGCTGATTTTATCCAAGGTACCCAGTTGATCGGGCCGTGGGGGCTGACCGTTGGTTGTGGCATGAATTATGATGGCACGCGGCAGTATATCCAGCTTGATATTTATTTGCCCAGTAAAACAGAATGCCTCAAATATACCGCTGCGATTACGGCTAATCGCACTGACCGCACCGATTTATATCGTGTAGATATTGGCCCGGTTGGCGGGCCGTGGACGATTAACTCATCTTTTCCATTATCGCCCACTGGCACGCAATGCGATGGCATTTCGGGTACTATTCATGTTGCGCCCATGTTTCTGTTCAGTCGGCAGGGCTGATCAGCCAATCGCACTATAGCCGTTATCGACATAGACGGTCTGCCCGGTCATGCCGCGTCCGGCATCAAGCAGCAGGAAGGCGGCGGCGCTACCAATTTCCTCCAGAGTGACCAGCGCATGCAGCGGTGCATTGGCGGCGGCTTTTTCCATCAGGCTGTCAAAATGGCTCAGGCCAGAGGCAGCGCGGGTCTTGATCGGGCCGGGGGAAATCGCATTTACACGGATCTTCTTGGGGCCAAGTTCGTGCGCCAGATAGCGTACACTCGCCTCCAGCGCCGCTTTCACCGGGCCCATGAGATTGTAGTTATCAATCACTTTATCAGCGCCGTAATAACTCATGGTGACAATACTGCCGCCTGCGGTCATGAGTGGCTCGGCCCGGCGGGCCAGACGCATCAGTGAATGGCAGGAGACATCCATGGCCAGTTTGAAGCCTTCGGCTGAGCAATCGGTCAGACGCCCCTGCAGGTCAGCCTTGGGCGCAAAAGCAATAGAGTGCAGAACAAAATCAAGCTGCCCCCAATGCTGCCGGATTTGTGCAAACAGGGCGTCCATCTGCGCGTCATCAGTTACATCCAGCGGGGCAAAAATGGGCGCGTTTATCTGCGCCGCCAGTGGCTCGATATAGCTGCGGGTTTTCTCGTTCTGCCAGGTGATTGCTAGTTCAGCACCTTGTGCACGCAGCGCTTGCGCGCAGCCCCAGGCTATCGACTGGTCATTGGCCAAACCGACAATCAGACCTTTTTTCATGTTATGTCTCCAGAGAAGTCCTGAGCAAACTGCTCAATCAGTTCTTGTGCTATGCTGCGCTCTTCATTGGCAGCGACAATATGCGTGGTAAATGGCGGCAGGAAGGATAGTCGCTCAATGATGGAGCTGCGGATGTTCGCAGCGTTCTCGCCAATGCCGCCAGTAAAGACCAGCGCATCCATACCGCCGAGCGAGACAGCCATGCTGGCAATGTGCTGGGCGGTCTTGTGGCTGAAATAGTCTAAGGCAAAGGCGGCTTGCGGGTCGCTGCTTTGGCTGAGGGTTTTAACGTCGTTGCTGATGCCGGACAGGCCCTTGAGGCCGGATTCATTATACAGAATCTGCTCAACCTCATCTGCGCTCAGTTTGAGCGTGCGCAACATGTGGATGACTACGCCGGCATCCAGCGCGCCGCAGCGCGTCCCCATGGGCAGGCCATCCAGCGCGGTCATTCCCATGGTGGTGTCGATACTGACGCCGTTCTTCATGGCGCACAGGCTGGCACCATTACCCAGATGGGCAACCACAACGCGGCCAGCCAGCAGGTCTGGGCGTTCACGGCGCAGCGCATGCGCCACCCAGTCATAAGACAGGCCATGAAAGCCATAGCGCCGAATACCTTGCGCGCGAATGGATGCGGGTAGGGCGAAGCTGGCATGGAGCTCACTATGCCCGGCATGAAAGGCGGTATCAAAGCAGGCATATTGCGCCAGCTGCGGCTGCTGCGCGGCCAGAATATCGACCCCAGCCAGATTGTGCGGCTGATGCAGCGGGGCAAGAGCAATCAGGTTGCGCAGCTCCTGCATAATGCCATCCGTCAGGCGAACCGGCGTCGCAAAGTGCGCGCCGCCATGCACAATGCGGTGGCCCACGCCCTTGAGGCGGGTGGCCGGTATCTCATTCTGCTCAAGCCAGCTGAGAATATGGGCTAAGGCATCTTCATGGCTGGCTGTTGCCGGTAGGCTCTCACTAACGGGGCTATCACCTTCAAGCTGAGCAGAGAAGGTGGGGGTGGTGCCAATATCCACCACTTTGCCACCTGCAATAAGCGGTAGCGTTGGTTGTGTGTCAAAGACGCGGAACTTGACGCTGGATGAGCCGGTATTGAGAATGAGCAGGCGTGACATGGCAGTTATTTCACTTTGCCTTGGCGCCGCGCGGCAGCCAGTGCAATCGCCACAGCACAGGAGAACAGGCGGGTGCGGGTGGAATCTGCCCGGCTGGTGAGAATGACAGGAACGCGCGCACCCAGCACAATACCCGCCGCTTCGGCCTGGCCTAAATGAATCATCTGCTTGGCTAGTGCATTCCCGGTTTCAATATTGGGGACCAATAGAATATCGGCATCACCAGCGACCGCTGATGTAATGCCTTTATCTGCTGCGGCATGTGGGCTGATGGCGTTATCAAAGGCCAGCGGGCCATCCAGCACGCCGCCGCTGATCTGGCCGCGATCAGCCATCTTGCACAGGGCGGCGGCATCTAACGTTGAGGGCATGCGGCTGGTAACGGTTTCAACCGCCGAGAGAATAGCCACCTTCGGATCACGCGGCAGATGCGCAAACAAAACGTGCCACAAATCAATGGCATTACGGCAGATGTCGGCCTTTTCTTCCAGCGTTGGGGCAATATTGATCGCCGCATCGGTAATGATAAGCGGTTTGCCGTAGGTGGGCATGTCCATGATATAGGCATGCGAGACCCGGCGCTCGGTGCGCAGGCCGCTGGCCGAGCTGACAATAGCGCCCAGCAATTCATCGCTGTGCAGCGAGCCTTTCATAACGGCATCGACCTCACCCGTGGCGGCCATCTGCGCAGCCTTAACGGCGGCTGCATGGCTGTGCTCGGCGTCTATAATGGTAAAGCGGCTGCTCTCCACGCCGCAGGCACTACAGGCCTGTTTGATGCGGGCCGCCGGGCCGATCAGGATCGGATCAATCAGCTGCTCGTCAATTGCTTCCAGTACGGCGGTGATTACATTGTCCTGCACCGGATGTACCACCGCGACCTTGATGCGGCCTAACTGGCGCGCATAATCCATCACGCCGCGATAATGATCATGCGGCAGGATCAGCTCGGGCACCTGCGGGCGCGCGACGCGCAGCTTCTGGGTAGGGGCGAGTACGGTGGCTGTGCCTTCCAGCACAGTCTCGCCTTTGCTGTTGATGCACAAGCAGGCCAGCTTGACCACGTGCTTGCCCTCATGTTTTTCCGTCACGGTAACGCGGGCAGTGATTTCTTCGTTTACATGCACCGGCTTGGTGAAGTGCAAATCCTGCGCAATATAAACAGTGCCGGGGCCGGGTAATTGCGTGCCTAAAACTGCCGAGATCAATGCGCCTGACCACATGCCGTGCCCGATCACACCATGGAACGGTGATTGCTGGGCATAATCCTTGTTCAGATGCGCCGGGTTGACATCGCCGGACACAGCGGCAAACAGGGTAATCTCCCGCTCAGTCAGGCGGCGGCGGAGTTCAGCGCTCTGGCCAATCGCCAGTTCATCAAATGTGACATTTTCCAGCATGTCTGAGGTAGATGGTGTTGGCGTGCTCATTCTCGTCCTTTATTTCTGGTGAATATATTGACCCGGGGCAGCATAGTGCGGCGGATATTTTGCGTTTCCGGCTTTGCGGGGCGCGCGGACCTGCGTTTTGCTATCCAGGCGTTTAAGCCAGTGGTCCCACGCCTGCCACCATGAACCATTGTGCAGTTTGGCTTGCTCAGTCCATTGGCTGGGAGCGATGTAGGGGGCGTTGGCTTTGTGTGTTGCCAGCCGGTAGTGACGGTTGTTCTGGCCGGGGGCACTGACAATGCCGGCATTATGGCCGCCCGAGGTAAGGGCAAAAGTGACATCCGCATTCACCATGAGATGTATCTTATACACGGACTTCCAGGGCGCTACATGGTCTGTTTCAGTGCCAATCGCAAAAATAGGTATGGTGATGTTTTCGGGTGCAACGGGCTGCCCTAACGCAACGAAATGACCATTTGCGAATTCATTTTTCAGATAGAGGCGGTCCAGATATTCGCTGTGCATGCGGTACGGCATCCGGGTGGCATCAGCATTCCATGCCATGAGGTCAAAAGGTTTGCTGCGCTGACCCATCATGTAATCGCGGGTGATGCGTGACCAGATGAGGTCGTATGAACGGAGCATCTGGAAAGCGCCAGCCATCTGTTTGGTATCAAGATAGCCTTGTGACCACATCATGTTTTCCAGGTACGAAACTTCGCTGGGTGTTACAAACACCATCATTTCGCCCGCTTCGGTAAAATCGCCTTGTGCCGCCATGAGGGTGAGAGACTTGAGGCGTTTGTCGTTTTGACGTGCCAGCCAGGCTGCCGCAATCATGGCTAATGTACCGCCCAGACAATATCCAGCCAGATTGATCTGTGTTTTTGGATAAATGCTGCTGACTGCATCAAGAGCGGCTAAGGCACCATCGCGCAGATAATCGTCCATGCCGTTGTTGCGGTCGCTTGCATCCGGATTTTTCCAGGAGACAATAAAGACGGTGTGTCCCTGTTGAGTCAGCCAGCGCACCATTGAGTTATGTGCCGACAGATCAAGAATGTAATATTTCATGATCCATGCGGGTAGGATTAAAATAGGTTCTTTCTGGACAGTAGGCGTGATCGGGTCATATTGAATAAGCTCCATCAACTGGTTACGTAGAACGACTTTTCCTGGCGTTACAGCAATATTCTCGCCAATGACAAATTGTTCCATACCCGGTTGTGGCTGGCCAGAAAGTGTGTGTGTCACATCTTCCAGCAGATTAAACCATCCGTGCAGTAGATTAAGCCCGCCTTGTTCAAAAGTCGCTTTCAGGACTTGCGGATTGGTAGGCAGAAAGTTTCCGGGTGAAATGGCATCCAGCAGCTGGCGGGCGACAAAAGTGGTGGCGCGTTCATATTGCGGTGAAAGGCCGGGAATGTTGCGTGTAGCAAGATCCCAGAACCCCTCTGCCGCATGGAACATATCCACATAGCTTTTCCATGGATATTGCGCCCACTCGTCCGATTTGAAACGGGGGTCCGGTGTCAGGGAGGGGGCGGCTGTGCCAGCTTGCTGCGCGAGGCCGCAGGCGGTTTGTAGCGGATAGGTTGCCAGCGCGCTCAGGCGCCCGGGGCACTGTATTAGATGTGCCAGCCATGAAACATAGATTTCGGTCAGGCCTGCAGGTGACAACCCCAGTGTTCGGCGCGATAAGCGGGACTGGTAGAGCCGGTCAATCTCGGCTGCGATATCCTGTAGCGAACCTACGGCCGGGGTAGGATTGGCTGTTTTTGCGCTAAGTTCCATGCGTTGCACTCTCCTGAGACCTGCATTTTGCGCGTATCTTATTGACTTACAATTAAAAGTTTAATGCGCTGTGTATGTATGTGTTGGTATTGATTAGTTATGGCGACCGGATGTTGGTACGTCTGTCACATCAGGTTAGATTTTGTTGGTTTACATACGAATGAAAGTTGTAAAATGCTGTTAGTGGGGCATAGTTTATGCCATAGATGGCTGAAAATTATGAAGGATTGCCTCTGATGTCTAAGAAACTCCGCTCATTTTTGCCTATTCTCGTTGTGTTGGGACTGGTGGGGATTACGGCTGTTTTGGTTCTGCGCAGCCGTCCGGTGGATTATCCTGGCATTGCGTTCAGTAACGGCCGCATTGAGGCGCAGAGCATAGATGTTGCCACACGATATGGTGCCCGTATTCAGGCCATTTCGGTTGAGGAAGGGCAGATGGTTGCGGCTGGCGATGTCCTCGCTGAGCTGGATATGGGGGACCTCGCAGCTTCGCTCACCGGCGCGCAAGCCAATGTTCGCGCCAGTGAACAGAAGAAAGATGCCGCTGCCGCCACGGTTGTGCAGGCACAGGCGGCGCTGGATCTGGCTAACCGGGAATTGGCGCGCGCCGAGCGCCTGGTCAAGGATCATGCCGTTTCAGAGAGCCGCCGCGATCAGGCGCTAAATGCACAGCAAGCGGCTGCCGCGCAGCTGGACGCAGCACAAAAGACGTTGGCTGGTGTGACTGAATCAATCGGGGTGGCGCAGGCCGAAGTTGCCCGCCTGACTGACCTGCTGGCTGACCAGCAGCTCAAGGCGCCGCGTGCCGCGCGGGTGCTCTATCGTTTGGTCGAGCCGGGTGAGGTGGTGGCTGCTGGTGGCAAGGTTGTCACGCTGCTTGATCTGACTGATGTTTATATGAGCATATTTTTGCCGGCTGAGGCGGCGGGTAAGCTGCATATCGGTGCGCAGGCGCGCATTATGGTTGATGCGCTGCCGGGCGTTGCTATTCCTGCCTTTGTTTCCTATGTATCGCCCGAAGCGCAATTCACCCCGCGTCAGGTTGAAACCCGCACCGAACGTGAAAAGCTCACCTTCCGGGTGAAGGTGCGTGTGCCGGCTGTCTTACTGCAAAAGCATATGGACGCGGTGAAAACCGGCGTGCCTGGCATGGCCTATGTCAAGGTTGACCCCAATGCGCCGTGGCCAGCCTTTCTGCAAGGTGACCCGCAGTTGCTAAAGGATGTTGAGGCACAGCCCTAAATGTTGCTGACGGCCACCCATCTAC